>Ga0209358_10000562_pt1 | contig 32376 bp, 30 predicted proteins | sample LauGreFa1BDMLBSN_2_FD_187574 | JGI IMG/M metagenome (GOLD analysis project Ga0209358, IMG submission 187574) | Freshwater lake microbial communities from Lake Michigan, USA - Fa13.BD.MLB.SN (SPAdes) (version 2) | ecosystem: Environmental > Aquatic > Freshwater > Lake | place: Lake Michigan, USA... | reverse complement strand
ATAATGACGTTGCATCATCGACTGGCTGGTTTCGAAAAAAGCCTGCGCCGCGTGATTGGCCTGCAGTATCCGGTCATCCGGTCCAAGAACGAAGACCGGCAGTGGCAGGATGTTAAAAATAGCGTCGGCGCGGCTGCCTGACTCAGAAGTCTGCATCATCACTTGATCCGCCATCACGTTACACTCCGTCGCTCTTCCGGGGCGAAGAATTTGGACAGGAGAGAAATTACTTCCTGTTCGTTGTCGGTTGTAACGATCTTTTCGCGCTCGACAGCAGATATGTCAGCGCCCTCCTGCACACGGATTTCCGAATAGGCAGCAAGATGTTTGCGTGCATGCCGAATACCGACCTCAAGGCCCATTGACGAGAGAAGCGACTGGTAATGCTCAATCGCAGCATCCCGTCTCTCGTTGAGTGACGGCAAGATCATGGGGTGGTCGTTCAGGCCTCGCGCAATCATTCCAACCAACCAGGGTTGTCCCATCGCCGCACGACCGATCATGACTCCATCTGCGCCTGATCGGAACAACATGGCACGAGCGGTTTCAAGCGAACTACAATCACCGTTTGCAATGACAGGTATTTTTACGGCACGCTTGACCGCGGAAATCGCTGTCCAATCAGCGGCCCCCTTATAAAACTGGCAACGCGTCCTGCCGTGGATCGTGACAAGCTTGACACCAGCTGCCTCGCACCGCCGTGCTAGTTCAGGTGCATTCAGCGTTGCCTCGTCCCATCCGAGACGCATTTTGACGGTAACCGGGACTTTGACGGCGGAAACCGTTGCATCAACGAGTTTCAGAGCGAGTTCAAGGTCACGCATCAAAGCGGACCCTGCATAGCCACCGGTCACTTTTTTTGCCGGACACCCCATGTTTATGTCGATGATTGCAGCGCCCGAGGCTTCCGCCAAACGCGCAGCTTCGGACATCCAGAACGGATCGCGTCCGGCAAGCTGCACAACGTGCGGATTAATGCCGGTTCCTTCTGCCCGAAGCCGGGTCTCCTCATGCCCATTGACAAACGAGTCTGACGCAACCATCTCCGAAACGACGAGCGATGCACCAAACCGCCGGGCAATCCGGCGCATGCCATGATCCGTTACTCCCGACATCGGAGCCAGAACAACCCGTCCGGATAAAATGATATCGCCAATGGCCAATGTCATGACTTGCACATTTTTAAGGCAGAAATAAATTCTGCCTACCTTTTACCCTTCTCCGCCAATTGTGACAAGTCGATCAACATCTCTGCGTCAATGATAAAATTTCTTCTTCTTTTTTGACGAGTTTGGTTTGACGTAGCGAGATAAAAAAGCCAAACGACTGTCATGAGCGTTACAACACATCCTTCTGATCGCGCTGACGTTGCCGCACTATTGGTTGCAGCGGGCCGAGGCCTGCGCGCGGGGATTGATCGTCCCAAACAATATCTCAGATTGGTGAGTGAAACGATACTGGGAATGAGCATCAGAGCAATGGCGGCGGACCCGCGCGTCAACCGTATTTTGTGCGTGATCCACCCGGACGACCAAAAGCTTTATGACGAAGTCATTACCGAACTCGACGAGCAAACACGACTCCGCTTGCTTCCACCTGCTTATGGAGGTCTGACACGACAAGCCTCCGGCCATGCCGGACTTGAGGCACTTGCCAAACTGGCACCAAGCCCTCAGCTTGTCATTGTTCACGACGCGGCCCGACCTTTCAGCAGTCTCGCGCTTGTGAGGCGAGGAATTGAAGCTGCTTTCCGTTATGGAGCGGCGATCCCCGGCGTTGCGGTGACCGATACAATCAAACAGATTGATCCGTCTGGGCATGTTGTCGATACACCGCCGAGGCGCGATCTAAGAGCCGTACAAACGCCGCAGGCCTTCCGTTTTGATCTCTTGATCGATGCGCATCGGCGTGCGGCAAGTCTTCTGAACCTTGATTTTACCGATGATGCGGCAATTGCCGAATGGGCGGGTCATAACGTGCATGTTTTCGAAGGCGACATTGATAATCTGAAAATTACCACGCCGGACGATATTGTAACTGCCCAGCAGCGGCTCATCGGATTTCTCGAAAACCGTGTCGGGTTTGGCTATGATGTTCATGCTTTTGCGCCGGGCGACCATGTCATGCTTGGCGGGATAGAAATTCCGTTTTCACGAAAACTCGCCGGCCATTCCGATGCTGATGTTGCTCTTCATGCGTTGACAGATGCTGTTCTTGGCGCGCTATCATCTGGCGATATCGGATCCCATTTTCCTCCGAGTGATCCGCGCTGGAAGGGTGCTTCATCTGACCAGTTTCTCGCATTTGCCGCCGAGAGGGTGAGGCTCCGCGGCGGACGTATCAGTCATCTTGATCTGACGATTATCTGCGAGGCCCCGAAGATCGGGCCAGTGCGTGACGCTATGCGGCACAGGATAGCAGCGATTGCAGGCATTTCTGTCGAGCGCGTTGGCGTGAAAGCGACAACAACCGAGCAGCTTGGCTTTACGGGCCGTGGTGAAGGGATTGCGGCACACGCCGTAGCCACCTTGCTGCTTCCACCCGTGGATTGAATGCGATGTCAGCCGAGGATATTTCTCGTTCGGCGCTCGAGATTATCGAAACTTACACGCGGCTCGGGCTGAAAATCACAACAGCGGAATCCTGTACAGGCGGGATGGTCTCTGCCGCTTTGACTGCGATCTCTGGTTCATCTGCGGTACTTGAACGGGGCTTTGTCACCTATTCGAATGATGCGAAAGCGGAAATGCTGGGTGTTCCCCCTGCCCTCATCGCGGAACATGGGGCGGTTAGCGAGGCTGTGGCGCGTGCCATGGCCGAGGGAGCACTTCGCAATTCGCACGCAAATGTCTCGATTTCCATTACGGGCGTTGCAGGACCTGGTGGCGGCTCGGTTTTGAAGCCGGTCGGACTTGTCCATTTTGCATGTGCAAAAAAAGGCTCGCAAACGCAGCACATCGAGCGAAGGTTCGGTGATTTGGGTCGGGAAATGGTGCGAATTCGCTCGGTTTTGACAGCGCTGGACTTACTCAGACAAGTCGTCGGGGAGCGAGATCAGTAACATGCCACGCCCTGTCATTCTGAGGCACCGCGATAGTGGGTTGACGCGCACAGCCTATTTCGGGTTTTCATGGACGACGCTGTTTTTCGGGTTTTTTCCGGCGCTTTTTCGCGGGGATTATCTCACCTTTATTGGCGGCGTCGTGATTTACGTGATTTTGGCGGCATGGAGTTACGGCATTATGGCGGTTTTGGCCTCGATTGTCTGGGCCTTTCTCTACAATAAATATCATGCCTCGCGCCTTCTCGAGCGCGGATATATGTTTGCGGATACGGCGGACCGGGTGGCTGAAGCGAAAGCGCGCTGGCGAATTGTCGATGAGTATTAAGACGATTTCGGATCAGCGATAGATCTTTGCGGCCCGTTTTTCAAACGCGTCTGCGAAACGGCGGAATGCCTGATCGAACATGCCGCCCATTAACAGCCCGAGCATGCGGCTCTTGAACTGGTAGTTGATCGAAAACTCGACGGTTGTATTGTTGCCGTCAGCCTTGAAACGCCAGATATTTTCCATGTGGCTAAACGGCCCGTCGACATATTCGACGTCGATGCGCAGGGTCGAGCGATCAAGTGTGACGCGGCTCGTGAATGTCTCGCGGATTGCCTTATAGCCCACTATCATATCCGCAAGCAGGACCTCGCGCCCATCCTCAAGCGTTAAGCGCTTCCTGATTTTCAGCCCTTCGCATAAAGGCAGAAATTCGGGATAATGTTCGACATCGGCGACCAGATCAAACATCTGGTCAGGCGAGAAGCCGACACTGCGAGACGATTGGAACGCCGGCATTTAGCGCCCTGCTTTGGCTAACCGTGCCGCCTTCAGCTTCGCAAAATCCTCGCCGGCATGGTGCGATGATCGCGTCAGGGGTGTTGCGGAAACGAGGAAGAAGCCCTTGGTGTAGGCGATGGTCTCATAGCCCTTGAACGCATCAGGCGTGATGAACTCGATCACGGCATGATGCTTTTTTGTGGGTTGCAGGTATTGGCCGATTGTGAGGAAATCGACGTCCGCTGAGCGCAGATCATCCATCAATTGCAGAACTTCGTTTCGCTTCTCGCCAAGGCCGACCATGATGCCGGATTTTGTGAAGATCGCCGGATCCAATTCTTTCACGCGCTGCAGCAAGCGGATCGAGTGAAAATAGCGCGCACCGGGGCGGACCGTCAGGTAATTCGAGGCGACTGTCTCGAGATTATGGTTGAAAACGTCCGGTCGTGCGGCAACAACGATTTCGAGCGCGCCTTCCTTGCGGAGGAAATCCGGAGTCAAAACTTCGATTGTCGTGTCGGGAGACCGCACGCGGATCGCGCGGATTACTTTGGCGAAATGTTCCGCGCCGCCATCCGCGAGATCATCGCGATCCACTGAGGTAATGACGACATGGTGGAGACCAAGTTTCGCAACCGAGTCGGCGATTTTTTCAGGTTCATGCGGATCGAGTGAACCCGGCATACCCGTTTTGACATTGCAGAAGGCGCAGGCGCGTGTGCAGGTATCGCCCATGATCATGAAGGTGGCGTGCTTTTTGTCCCAGCATTCGCCGATATTGGGGCAGCTTGCTTCCTCGCAAACCGTGATCAGACCATGTTCCTTGACGATTTTTTGCGTACTTGCCCAGCCGGGAGAACCAGGAGCCTTCACTCTGATCCAGTCAGGTTTGCGCTGAATGGGATTATCGGGCCGATGGGCCTTTTCGGGATGGCGTGCGGAGCCTACCGAGATTTTTCGGGGATCATTGTTCAAAAGATCGATTACAGTGGCCATTATACTCTTTCACCCGCAGTCCGAAGACCGTGCATTGGTATTCTATCACATATGGATCGCGCGCCCATAGGCATCCAAAACGCTTTCATGCATCATTTCAGACAATGTCGGATGAGGGAAGACCGTGTGCATCAATTCTTCTTCGGTCGTTTCAAGTCCCATGGCGACGACGAACCCTTGAATGAGCTCGGTCACTTCCGCCCCGATCATATGGGCCCCGAGCAATTTGCCGGTTTTGGCATCAAAAATGGTTTTGACGAGGCCGTCAGGTTCGCCGAGAGCGATGGCCTTGCCGTTGCCCATGAACGGGAAGCGACCGACTTTCAGCTCGTAGCCGGCATCCTTTGCCTTTGCTTCGGTCAAACCGACTGACGCGATTTGCGGGTGGCAATAGGTGCAGCCCGGTATTTTGAGTTTGTCCATCGGGTGAACATGAAGGCCTTTTATCCCTTCGATACAGATAACGCCCTCATGCTCGGCCTTATGTGCCAACATTGGCGGGCCGGCCACATCGCCGATCGCGAAGATGCCGGGTATATTTGTATTCCCCAGACCGTCGGTTACGATGCAGCCACGATCCATTTTAACCCCGAGAGCTTCAAGCCCCAAACCTTCGATATTGCCGACAACGCCGACAGCTGAAATCATCCGGTCAGCTGTTATTGATTGAGTAACACCCTTATCATCGACAATCGTTGCGGTAACCGAGTCGCTTCCCTTCGCAACCGCGGTCACCTTTGCGCCGGTCAGGATCTTGATCCCTTGTTTCTCGAAGCGCTTCCGCGCATGTGCGGCAATCTCTGCGTCTTCCACGGGAAGAATTTGTGGCATCACTTCGACAACGGTGACGTCAGCGCCCATTGTGCGATAAAACGAGGCGAATTCGATCCCGATGGCGCCCGAACCCATGACAAGCAGCGATTTCGGCATGGCTTGCGGCACCATGGCTTCAAAATATGTCCAGATCAGTTTTTTGTCCGGCTCGATACCGGGCAAGGCGCGCGGGCGGGCACCCGTTGCGACGATGATGTTTTTTGCGGTGTAGGTGCCTATCGCCAATGCTCCCTTTGGTGCATCGATGGGCGGGCCGGCGACCGATTTTGTCGAGGCTTTCACCATCACTTCGCCCGGCTTGGTGATGGTTGCTTCACCCCAGATCAATTCGACCTTGTTTTTCTTCAGCAAGAAACCGACGCCGCCATTTAACTGGCTGGAGACGCCGCGCGACCTTTTGACGATATCCGCGATATCAAAGCCCATCGAACCGTTCAAGGTGAGGCCATAATCTTTGGCGTGGGTGGCGTAATGATAGATTTCCGCCGAGCGCAACAGTGCCTTGGTCGGAATACAGCCCCAATTCAGGCAAATGCCGCCAAGGTGTTCGCGTTCAATCAAAGCGGTTTTAAAGCCAAGTTGTGCCGCACGAATGGCTGTCACGTACCCGCCCGGGCCTCCGCCGATGATCAAAATATCGTATGTGCCGGACATTTTCGTTCTCTCACTACACTGCAAAAAGACGCGTTACGACAATACTCAAGCCAGCATTGCCAGTGGGTTTTCGATCAGCTTTTTGAAGGTCTGGATCAGTTCGGCGCCGAGTGCACCATCAACCGCACGGTGATCGGTTGAAAGCGTCACTGTCATCACGGTGGCAATGGCCAATTGGCCGCCTTTCACAACGGCCCGCTGCTCGCCCGCTCCAACCGCCAGAATGGTTGCATGCGGCGGGTTCACAATTGCCGAAAATTCCTTGACGCCAAACATGCCGAGATTGGAAACGGCAGTCGTTCCGCCTTGATATTCCTCAGGCTTTAGCTTGCGCGCCTTGGCGCGTGCTGCGTAATCCTTCATCTCGGCAGAAATCTGGGTCAATGATTTGGTTTCAGCCTGCCGCACAATCGGGGTGATCAACCCGCCCGGAATTGATACCGCAACGCCGACATCGGCGTGGAGATGCTTCAGCATTGCGTGTTCCGTCCAACTGACATTCGCGTCGGGAACGCGGATCAGGGCTTGCGCCAACGCCTTGATGACAAAATCATTGACCGAGATTTTGTAGGCGGGCTTGCCATCGACTAGAGGGGCTGCAGCGTTCATCTCTTCGCGAGCAGACAAGAGGCGATCAAGCTCGCAATCGGCGGAGACGTAGAAATGCGGAACTGTCTGTTTCGATTCAAGCAGGCGACGAGCAATCGTCTTGCGCATCGTATCGTGCGGGACTTCAATAAAGCTGCCGGATGAAAATAGTTTTTTGACCGAAAGATCAGATGGGGCTGAAATATTTGCCGAATTACTTTTACTATCAGCAATAAAATCTGTTTTGTATTTTAAAACATCTTCCGACTGTACTCGACCTCTAGGACCTGTTCCTTGCACAAGAGACAAGTCGATTGATTTTTCTTTGGCTAACCTTCTTGCAAGAGGCGTTGCATTGGCTATGCCCTTTTGGTTAGAGGAAACATCGACGGCATCAGAAATACTTTCCAATTTATCATGGTCGAGAAAACTATTCTTTTCAAATTTATTTTCTACTTTCAACTCAGAAGCCGACGATACCGCCGTTTTCCCCGTGTAGGGCTCTGACTCCTGAAAAATCCTCGCAACGGAACTGCCGACAAGTATGTCACCGGATGAGGCCCCCGAAATATCCTTGATGATTCCTGACGTCGGACTGTCAACTTCCATCGCTGATTTGTCTGTTTCAATTTCAAACAGAACCTGACCCTTCTTTACAATATCGCCCTCAGCAACAAACCATCGTGATATACGGCCTGAAACCATATCCATGTCTACACGCGGCAGAATGACATCTACGGGCATATCAGATCTTCCTTCGAACCAAGTCACGAGCACATCTGACAATATCGTCGACTTGCGGAACTGAGGCCCGTTCCAATCCGGGACTGTAGGGGATCGGGCACTCCTGTCCACCAAGTCGGATAACCGGCGCGTCTAAAAACCCAAAAGCATCACTTTCAACGATGGCTGCGCTGATTTCCGCCCCAATTCCAAGTGTTTTCACACCTTCATAAACGCATAAGAGACGTGAGGTCCGCTTAACACTCGCAATAATGCTCTCTGTATCCATGGGTCGGAGGGTTCTGAGATCAATAACCTCAACATCAATATTTTCACCCTCGAGAATCACCGCAGCCTCCAAGGCTCTTGCCACCATAATCGCAGTTGCAACAATGGTGACGTCTTTCCCCTGGCGTCTCGTTTCAGATGGTCCAATCGGCACCGTATAGTGCCCTTCAGGGACGTGCCCCTTCATTTTATAAAGCAATTTATGTTCAAAAATTAGAACCGGGTCATTCTGCTCCAGAGCGGCTAGCAGCATGCCTTTCGCGTCATAAGGGGTTGTCGGCTCAATCACCTTGAGTCCAGGCACATGCGCGAACCACGCCTCAAGGGATTGAGAATGCTGCGCAGCAGCCCCGGATCCAGAACCGCAGGGAAGACGCATGATAACTGGAACGGACACCTCGCCACCTAGCATATAACGCATTTTCGCCGCTTGATTGACAATCTGCTCCATCGCCAAAGTGGCAAAGTCCGAAAACTGAAATTCAAAGATGGGCCGCATTCCTGTAAGGGCGGCACCTACGGCAACCCCTGCCCCGCCAAGTTCAGAAATAGGCGTATCAATGACTCTCTCTGGACCAAAGCGGTGCACAAGGTCACCGGTCACCTGAAAAGCGCCCCCGTAGACCCCTATATCTTCTCCCATCAGGATGACGCGTTCATCCGCCTCCATTGCAAGAGCCATAGCCTCATAGATTGCCTGACTGAAGCTTATTTCTCTGATTGCAGAATCCGTCATGTAACTTGCTTTCAACTGGAATATACGAAATTGGCAACCTGAAGCGGATCAGGATCTGGACTAGATTTTGCAAACTCGAGAGCGGACTGGATTTCGCGCTCGGCAGCTTCTCTGACTTCGGCAATCATAGTCTCATTCAAAATTCCGAAATTCAAAAGCTCACCTTCAAACCGGGGGATCGGATCGCGTGCCGCCCAAGCATCAATCTCTTCCTTGGTCCGGTAACGGTTTCTATCTGATCGCGAGTGACCGCGTGTCCGGTAAGTAAGACACTCAATCAGTGTTGGCCCTTCACCACTTTTGGCTCGCGCCACCGCTTCTACGGAAGCGCTCGCGACATCGGAAAACGAGTTTCCGTCTACCGTTATCCCCGGCATCGAGTAAGAAACCGCACGATCAGCAATGTTTTTTACTGAAGTCGAGCGTTCAATCGATGTTGACATGCCGTACTGATTATTTTCACAGACAAAGACAACCGGCAGCTTCCATATGGAAGCCATGTTTAGCGACTCGTGAAATGAGCCTTCATTATTGGCACCATCGCCAAAAAAACAAACGGCCACAGCGTTTTTCTTTTGATGCTTAATTGAAAGTGCCGCCCCAACCGCTATCGGGATCCCACCGCCGACAATACCGTTTGCGCCCAAATTTCCGGTTGTCACATCCGCAATATGCATAGAGCCGCCACGCCCTCTGCAATATCCTGTTTCCTTTCCGAAAAACTCTGCGAACATTTTACCGGGTTCAGCACCCTTCGCGATGCAATGACCATGCCCCCGATGGGTCGAGGTAATATAATCAGCATTTGACAGTGGCATGCAAATACCAACCGCACTTGCTTCCTGACCAATTGAAAGATGCATCGTACCGTAAGTAAGGCCTCGCTGGTACGAATCCTCCGCTTCTTCTTCAAACCGACGAATAAGATACATTTTTTTTAATGCACCCTTCAATTGGTCCAATGTAAAATACCTATATGCTTCAGGTACATTTGCCATTCTGCTCAGGTTATTATTCAAGTTAGAAGCCTCATTTGAAATCGTATCCATCGTACCCTAACTCTCTTCACTACTGCCTCGACGCAACCAAAGCATCTTGTCGACGCCTCAGCACGACTATCTTCGACGCATCATCTACTGACGTATTTCCATAGGTTAACAATTCGCCCTTTTTAACAGCGGCAGAAACACGCCCCCCCTCGACAAGTCCGCAAGGGACAGCGTTAGCGGCCTTTGCTTCGGCAACAGTCATCGCCCAAGCACGATACGTGTACTCACCAATTGCATCGAGGGACTCTCCCACCTTTAAATCACGTTTGGCGACTGCGCAGACCTCTGCTACCGGCATATCTAACGGCTCCATATCGGGAATGCCGTACAGAGCAACACGCGCGCACGTCAGGGGAACTTCAAGACTTGTCAGATGGTATGGACGGAAAAACGTGTAATAAGGTCCCGCTCCTAATTTGAGATCATGCATGCGTTCCCGAATGCGTGGATGCCGCATTTCGGCGATCACGAAAACACCCGGCGCAACACCCTTCCCGATGGAATAATCTACAACGCCACGCTTGGTCAGGACTCCCCCATCTTCAAGTGGAATCAAAACCTTATTCAAATCTTCACGCAATGCAGCGGGGCCATGCATCCCGGGAACATCGGGCACAAGACCCGTCGCATTTGCGATTGCAACCATCTCAACCATCGTCTTCGAGCCGTCGACAAATTCGACGAGCATTCTCGGATTCATGTGTCGGCGCAGGGCTTCTTCTCTATATTGATCCGGCGTCGCATCAATATTCAGCGGGTTATTCTTGCCTTTGCCAGCAGCTACGATGGGATGCCCCATCGCCGTGACAAAATTTATCAGCTCCATACACGAAGAAGGCTCGTCGCCGGCACCGAGAGAATAAACGACACCAAGGCGCTTGGCTTCATGTTTGAGATAAGAACCGATTGTGACGTCCGCTTCAACGTTCATCATCACGAGGTGTTTGCCGTGCTCCATTGCATGCAAGCCAATCTCAGCACCAACACCCGGCTTGCCTGTCGCATCGATAACGACATCGATCTGATCACACTCGCAAATCATTGAAGAATCTTGAGTAATCGCGATTTTGCCTGACTCGATTGCAACACTCAATGCAGACGCGGTCGTGACACTTGCATGATCACCCTGATCGTAACCCGCAATCTGCAAAGCATTCGCCGGTGCTTTCAAATCAAGGTCAGCTATGGCCCCAATTTCAAGACCCGGCATATGGCGCACCTGGGTTACAATATCAGTACCCATCTCGCCTGAACCGATTAACCCAATCCGGATAGGCTTCCCACTCTCCGCCCGCTTGAACAGATCTGCAGCCAGCCCAATTCGTTGAATATTCAGCATTAATTTGCCCCTTTCCACAAAATTCAGTGAATGAATTACCCATTCGATCAAAGAATGCTGTGGTTATCCAGCAGAATTGATAGTGAACATTTGTACTTTGGTCAATGAATATGTTCAATAATCGATGAATTAAATATATAATTCTTAAGAATGAAAAAATATTAAAATAAAAAATATATATTTTAAATATAAAATATATATTGATTAATATATATGTCTTTTATTATCAAGCATATTACTCCAAAGTGAAACGGGGATGTCCGCGCTTCGGTAGAAAATTTGTGACCTTCAGTTTAGAACAGTTATAAACTATTGAAATTATTAGATTTTTTATTGACGAATTGGCATCACGACGTTATTTCACCCAAGCCGAAATGATCGGCTAACACTGTGTCGGGGCCTTGAACCCCCTCTCGGGAGTACCAAATGATTACCAGATTACCAGTCCAGTTTTCCATATCCGGATGTCCAACATTCCGGTTCCTGATGGGAATAATCGCCCTTTGTTTCCTTACTTGCTCCTACGTTACCAGTTTCGCCGTTGCAGCGGAGGTAAACGTCTATACCGCTCGTGAATTGCAACTCGTATCTCCCGCCTTTGACGCCTTCACTGCGGCGACGGGCATCAAGGTCAACACTATTTATATTAAGGACGGACTGGAAGAGCGGATTAAAGCTGAAGGTCAGAATTCGCCTGCGGATGTGATCTTGTTGGTTGATGCCGCCAAGCTCATCACAGCAAAAGAAATGGGTCTAACCCAACCCGTTTCGGCAAGTTCACTTGAAAAGGCAGTTCCGTCCATTTTACGTGATCCCGCGGGCAACTGGTTTGCCGTGACCCAGCGTTCAAGGGTTGTATACGCGTCCCGTGACCGTGTTGCCCAGTCGGCCATCACTTATGAGGAACTGGCTGATCCAAAGTGGAAGGGTCGGGTCTGTATCCGCTCCGGGCAACACCCTTACAATATTTCCCTCTTCGCTGCCGTGTTAGCCCACATGGGAGCTGACAAGGCGACCGAGTGGCTCAAGGGCCTCAAAGCTAATTTAGCGCGTAAACCCTCAGGCGGTGACCGCGACGTCGCTAAAGATATTCTCACCGGAATTTGTGACGTTGGCATCGCCAACACGTATTATGTCGGCATCATGCGGAACAGTCCTGATCCCGATCAGAAGGCTTGGGGGGACGCTGTCAAAACACTCGACACGTCCTTTGCCGGGGCTGGAACGCATGTGAACATCTCTGGCGCGGCCGTCGCGAAGAATGCTCCGAACAGGGAAGCGGCAATCCAATTGATTGAATTTCTGACGGCCGAGCAAGCGCAGAATATGCTTGCCACGCTGAACTTCGAGTATCCGGTGCGGTCGGGAATTGATGCGAATGCCACGATTGGGCTATTCGGTCCGATCAAGGCGGATCCATTATCTCTGTCAGAGATCGCCAGCTACAGAAAGAGAGCCAGCGAAATCGTTGACGAGATCGGCTTCGACCAGTGACATCGCGTTCATCCCGCTTGAAGGTCGATACGCCACTGTCCGGTGGAAGTGGACGATTCTCGGGACATATTCTTGGGTTGAAAGCCGGGGTGTGGTTTGCGGGGCTGCTTGTAGCGGCCCCGCTTCTTTCTCTCGTCTTGATCGCGATGACGGGAAATCCTTCTGTTTTAGGGTATACATTGCTTGTCACCTTGCCGATGACGGCGCGTGACACGTTAGGGCTACTTGTTGGCGTTACCGTTGTGGCAACCATTCTCGGCTTATCGACGGCCTGGATTGTTTCGTTATTTGATTTCCCGGGACGAAGGATACTCTCCGTCGCTCTGGCGATGCCGCTGGCTGTACCTACCTATCTGGTGGCATATGTTTATGTCGCACTCCTCGACGCCATCAATCCCGGCTTCTCATTGTCCGCTCATTGGTTTGGCGCAGAGTGGTTTCCGACAGGGCTTGCCTCATTTGCCCGTTCACTTCCCGGCGCAGCTCTGATCATGGGATTTGTGCTCTTTCCCTATATCTATCTCCCAGTTCAGTCGGCCATTACGCGACAGGGCGCAAATCTCAAGGACGCCGCCCGCCTCCTTGGCGCGACGCCTTACCGCGTGTTCACGACAATCATTCTTCCGCTTTCGCGTCCGGCATTCGCGCTTGGATTGACCCTTGTTCTGCTCGAAACACTGAATGATATTGGTGCTTCAGATTATCTCGGAGTCCAAACCTTTACCGTCTCGATCTATACAACCTGGCTCAACCGCGGAAGTCTTCCGGGTGCAGCTCAGCTTGCGATGGGGTTGATGTCGTTTATTGGCATCTTGTTGTTTCTGGAGCACCGGGCACGCGGTGACAGACGTTTTGCCTATCAAAGGCAGACACGCCCTGTGTCCAGACGGCAACTAAGAGGCTGGGGAGCCATCGGGGCAGTCACTATCTGCCTAATTCCGGTAACTATCGGGTTTCTTCTGCCAATCTCGTTCCTGATCATCCAATCAGTCAAACGCTTCGAACAGGCACTTTCCGCTGATGTCCTCGCCGGGCAACTTGCCAGTACGTTGGCATTTAGCGGAATTGCCACGGCAAGTGTTGTGATCCTCTCGCTGATTGTTCTTGTCACACTGCGTTTTTTTGGTTCACTCGACATTTCACTTGCGGGGAAACTTGCGACCTTCGGGTACGCCGTCCCGGGAACCGTTCTCGCTATAGGACTTCTGGGTCCGCTTGCCGGGTTTGACAATATGATCGCCAATCTATTCCGTGAACTCACGCATCAGCGCATCGGATTGTTGCTGATGGGTTCCGGCGCGGCGCTTGTGATCGCTTATACGATACGGTTCATGACGATCGGCATCGGCGCTCTTGGCGCCGGTTACGCTAAGGCACCAAAATCGCTTGATGATGCCGCACGTGTTCTCGGGCGTTCGCCAGGGGCCGTATTCTCAGAGATTCATTGGCCTTTGCTCAAACCCGCGATAGCAATTGCGAGTTTGCTTGTTTTCATCGATGCAATCAAAGAGCTACCGGCAACACTTTTGCTGAGGCCGCTCAATATCGAGACGCTGGCGACTTATGTCTACTCGGAAGCCTCACGAGGTACCTTCGAGAACGGAGCTGTCTCCGCGCTTTTCATTGTGCTCGCGGGAACAATTCCTGCGATCATTTCCGTCAGGCTCTTTGATCAGAGGCCAATCAAAGGCTTCTGATCTCTTGTTTCGGCAATCCCAGTGTTTATTGCTGTAATGACGCGATCTCACGGAACAATTCGAGTGCTTCGGGATTGGCAAGCGCCTCCCGATTTTTGACATCGCGGCCGTGGACAATCTCGCGGACGGCCAATTCAGTGATCTTGCCGGATTTCGTCCGTGGGATGTCGTTAACTGCGACAATCCTCGCGGGAACATGGCGCGGGCTCGCTCCCTGACGAATTGCCAGCCTTATTTTTTGTGCGAGCGCGTCTGTCAGAACCGCTTCCGGTCTCAAGCGAACGAACAAGACAATTCGTATATCATTGTCCCATTCCTGCCCTATGGCCAGCGCCTCGATGATGTCGGGGATTTTTTCGACCTGAGCGTAGATTTCGGCAGTACCTATCCGAACGCCTCCCGGATTCAGTGTCGCGTCTGATCGACCGTGAATGATCAGGCCATCATGCACTGTCCATTCTGCGAAGTCCCCATGGCACCAAATGCCCGGGAAGCGCTCGAAATACGCTGAATGGTATTTCGAACCGTCCAGATCGTTCCAGAACATGACGGGCATGGACGGGAAGGCTTTTGTGCAGACGAGTTCGCCTTTTTCGAGCCTTACCGGCTTTCCCGTGTCATCCCAGACATCAACGGCCATGCCGAGACCGGCCCGTTGGATTTCGCCGGCAAAAACGGGAGACGTCGGATCACCAAGGACAAAACAGGACACAATGTCTGTACCACCCGAGATGGAGGCGAGATGAACGTTCTCTTTGATATCCGAATACACATAGCGGAAACTCTCGGCGGAGAGCGGCGAACCGGTCGAGGCGATCAGGCGCAGACTGGAAAGATCGTGCGTCAGTCGCGGTTTGAGATCGGCCTTGCGGCAGGAGTCGATGAATTTTGCCGATGTGCCAAAGAGGGTTGCTCGCTCTTGCGCCGCGTAATCGAATAAGGTCCCGGGTGTTGGCGAAAAGGGGGAGCCATCAAACAACAAAACAGTCGCGCCGCAGGCCAATGAGGAGACAAGCCAGTTCCACATCATCCAACCGAGCGTTGTGAAATAAAACACCCGGTCACCCGGCCTGATATCCGAATGGAGTTTAAGCTCTTTCAAATGCTGAAGGAGGGTTCCGCCTGCCCCGTGGACAATACATTTTGGCACCCCTGTCGTGCCCGAAGAAAACAGGATAAAAAGGGGATGATTGAATGGCAGACGCGTGAATTCCGGAATGCCGGCGGGAAATCGCTTCAATGCATCGTCATAGGCAACCCCAGAACGGACTTGCTGCGACACCGCCCTCGAGTCTCCGATCAATGAAACAACCAATACAGATTCCACCGAGGGCAGACCGTCAAGGATCTCGACCAAGCGGCCCGCAAGCTCTATTCGTTTGCCGCCGTAGAAATACCCATCAGATGCAATGAAGATTTTGGGTTCAATCTGGCCAAACCGGTCAAGCACACCCCGCACCCCGAAATCGGGCGAGCATGACGACCAGACAGCTCCGATACTGACGGTTGCAAGCATCAGAATAACAGATTCAGGCATGTTCGGCAGCATTGCCGCCACGCGATCACCTTGCCTGACACCTTGAGACATAAGCCATTGCTGTGCGCTCGAAACAGACTGACGGAGTGTATCCCAACTCATTCTGCGGGAAGCCTGATCTTCCGCCCGGAAAACAAGGGCATCACCATGCGCATCAAGCCGCAGCAAATTTTCGGCAAAATTCAGTTTTGCATCGGGGAAAAATTCTCCGCCGGGCATCTTGTCCAAACCGATTGTTCGATCACCCCTTTCTCCGATCACCTTACAAAAGTCCCAGATACAAGACCAGAATTGGCCTCTCTCCTCAACGGAAGCAGCATGAAGAGAAACATAATCCTGAAAATCCGCTCCAATTCGCTGGCCGAATTCGCGTGCGAACGCCGTCATGTTTGTTCCGGCGATCTTTGCAGGCCCGGGTGTCCAAAGACAATTTTGATCACCCATCGTTGTTATCTTCCTTATGATCATGGGCTTTTCCGCGCATGATTGTTTTTAACCGGAGAATCAGGATTTCAGCAAACCGGTCGAGCCGATAGTCTGTTAAAACCTGTGCGTTCGGGTTATAAGGACTTATGGCAAAATCGGCAAAACCCGTTCTGAAAAAAAGCACTGTGCAGGGCGCCTTGGCCCTTATGGTCTTATTGGCCCTCGCCGGCGGTATCGGCATCGTTCAGTGGCCGGTAAGCTCGGATCGGGCGGAGCGGGAAGTCCGTGAGCAGATTACGACCTCGCTTGGCAAAGCAAATGTTTTGATGGGGCCGATCCGTCTCTCGCTTCTGCCTGCTCCAAAGCTGGTAATTTCGGATCTAAGTATCGTGAAAGACGAAGAATTTCTCGTTGTTTCTCCGACGGCCGAGGTCTCACTCAGCGCGACCGCATTGCTCACAGGCGTTTTCAAACCCAATTTGTTCCGACTGATCGACGCGGCGATCGAATTACCACCTGATCGACTTCCGACCACTCCGAGCGAGACCGCAATGCTCGCTATCACATTCATCAACACCTATGCCTCAGAGACTATCCCGGTTGCAAAGCCCGAACCCTTCAACGTCCAGATCGTCAATGGCACAATCAAGGGAAAGACCCAAACCTCAGGCGCGGGGTTAAGTGCTCTTTTCGCAGATTTGAGCGGCGAACCCGACGGATCGTTATCACTCTCGGGCGAGACGATATGGCGCGGTCAACAATTATCCGCAGCCTTCGTCTCAGACGCGCCCGATGTGTCCGCCGGTAATTCCAGAAGAATGTCTTTAGACGTTTCATCGGAGATCGGACGGTTGAAACTTACCGGAGGCCTAAACACAGGTCTTTTGCCGCAGTTCAACGGAACATTGACCAGTTCAGTGACTGACGTTGGACGATTATCACGAGCGCTCGGCATGAAGCCGGGAATTGCCAGTTCGCTCGATTTGGCAATTTCGGGCGCCAGCGAAATATCGTCCGAGGGCTTCATGATTTCAAATGCACAGGTGGCATTGGGAAAGATGATGTTTAATGGCGCTTTGAATTTCAAGCTGAACGAGGAGCGGGCCAAAATAGTGGCTACACTTGCTGCCGAGGATATCAATGCGACGGAGGCCTTGCGGCCCTACTGGCCCAAAGTCGATGGCGGAATTGGCTGGAAGCAGGATGCGTTGGACAAATCGATTTTGCCGGTTTTTGATCTCGATCTCAGGATTTCAGCGGAACGAGCCGATCTCGGCATTGCCCGCGTTAACGACGTTGCGCTTTCCTTGATGGCTTCAGTGGGGAAATTTGATGCAACGCTTGCATCAGCCAAAATTTTCAACGGGGCGGTCAAGGCGCGCTTGGCGTTAACTGAAGCCGAGAATGGGTTGGCACTGAAACTCCATAGCAATTTCGAGAAAATCGATAGCGGTGCTGCTCTTCTTGCCCTGATGAACAACCGGCACTTCGAGGGGCTATCGAACGGATCACTGACAGTAGAAGCGACCGGAGAGTCGGCCGAAGGCTTGATGAAGAACCTCTCGGGTACGGGAGAGTTCGCTGTTGAAAACGGGATGTTGTCGGGAATCAATGTCGAGGGAATTCTCAAAAAGGCAGAAACACGACCTCTGAGCCTGACCGGTAGCCTCGGGGGCGGCAATACCGAATTTGACCGGATTGTCCTGAAAACCCAAATTTCCAAGGGTGAAGCGGAACTGCTTGAGGCGAGCCTGTCATCGCCCGACGCACGTGTCGCGATGACAGGTTTGGTTGATATCGGCAAACGTCAGCTCGACATCAGAGGCGAAGCGAGCACACCGTCAATAAAAGAAGGCCAAAAGTCGCTTAAATTACCATTCGCTATCACCGGAACATTCGACGAACCCACCCTGAAACCGGACATCGAAAAAATGTTGCGCGGGTCAGATTAAACTGAGCCAACACACAGCAACGGCGCTATTCCGGCTCTTGATTGACCGTGACGAGCGGGATATTGCCTAGACCGTCCTTGTTGTAGATGTCGTCACGGAACTGGACAAGACCGTCCGGTGTCGCCCAAGCGGTGATATAGACCCAGAAGACGGGTACGGGCTGTTTGAGGCGTGCGTCGAGCCGCTCGCCGCTCTGGATCGCCTGGTCAATCCGGTCGCGATTCCAATCCGGTGTTTCTTTCAGCAACCATTCGACATAGTCGCGGACATTCTGGACGCGCATACATCCCGAGGAAACAAAGCGGTAATCATCGCCGAAAATCCCCTTGGCGGGCGTGTCGTGCATATAGACGCCATAGGGGTTTGAAATATTTATCCGCACGAAGCCGAGCGAGTTGAAATCGCCACCCTGATCTTGCCGGAACTGGTAGCGGGTTGCCTCGTCGGAGCGCCAATTAACCTGGCTTGGCTGCAATTCCTGCCCTGTTCCGGTAAATATCCTGATTTTGTTTTCGGTCAGATAGTTCGGATTTTCCTGCATCCGCGGGATCAAATCCTTGCGGATGATCGAGGCTGGAACAGTCCAGAACGGGTTAAAATTGATATCCGTCACACGCGTTGTCATGATGGGTGACTGGCGATCAATCTTACCAACGCCTGCTGAATGACGTGTCTGGACGACATTGTCCTCAACAGTTTCAACCAATGCTGCAGGAATATTGGCGACAACAAAACGACGACCGGGACTGGTCGCGTAAGAGCGCAACCGGACGAGATTGACCTCAAGCTGACGCAGGCGGATTTCCGCCGGAATATTGAGAGCGAGGATCGTTTGCGCGTTCACAATGCCGGTGGGGCGAAGACCGTGCAGCTCCTGAAACCGCTGGACACCGGCCTCTACAAACGAATCAAAAACCGGATTGAGGCCGGACGAACTGTTGAGATCAGCAGACGCGATGAGGCGCTTTCTGAGGGCGACAACCTCGTCGCCCTTCATTCCGAGTTTGAGTGGCGTCGTGGGCATTGCCGGCCAGCCCCCCTGCCCGACGAGCGACGCGAATTGCGCGATGGCGGCTTCCGTTGCCGAAATTGTGTCGATTGACAGAAGCGGGATTGTCGGGCGACCGATTCTCAGTGACGTCGCCTCGTCATAGGACTGTCCCCATTCTGCTTGATCGCTGCCAGCGGAAGGCTTTGATTGTGCGAATGCAAAAGACGGGGCATAAAGGGCTGCCGCGCTTATTCCTTGAAGGAAGTGGCGGCGTGACAAATTGTTGAAACGAGACATGGGCACTCTAACTCTCACACGATTGCGGCTACCATCGCCGATTGTGGTAAACGAAGTGTTCAAAGACTGACGAATATGTTGGGGTATTCCAGTCGTGTCTGTCTTTTTTAAGGCGCCCAGTAAAACAAAAAGCACTCTGCCATGATGCCTGCCGCAGCACTCCTGTCTTTGACACTGACCATTTCAGCATTTTTCGTCCTATGGCTCATCAGCTTACGGACGCGCAACGCAGCGATAGCGGATGTCTATTGGGGTCCGGGATTTGTTGTGATCACAAGTGTGACACTGATCACGAACGGAACATTCGGCACCAACCAAATCGCATTCGCATCGCTGGTTGGACTTTGGGGCCTCAGACTCGGATTCCATCTCTGGTTCCGGCATCGTGCAGCGCATAGCGAAGACAGACGCTATGCTCTTATGCGGGAGCGAGGCGGGGAAAATTGGCCATTGAAGAGCCTGTTTACGGTTTTCATGGTTCAAGCGATCATCCAATGGCTGATCGCATTGCCGATTCAATTGGCACTTTCACCATCGGCAATTGCCGCGCCCGGCCTGATGGGAAGAGTTGGTATTCTAATTTTTGCGATGGGGATCACGCTCGAAACGATGGCAGATGCGGCCCTCATGCGGTTCAAACGCAAAGCGGAGAACAAAGGACGCCTTTTGACGCGGGGTCTCTTCGCGTGGAGCCGCCACCCCAACTATCTGGGTGAAGCTCTCATCTGGACCGGACTTGCACTATTTGCCTACAGCACCAGCGGGGCAGCCATTGTTTTTCTCTCGCCCGTCCTGCTCACATTTCTGATTATCCGCGTATCGGGAATTCCTCCACTTGAAGCGATCCTCGGAGAGCGAGACGGCTTCAATGAATGGAAGGCACGCACCAATGCGTTTATTCCCTGGCCTCCAAAGCGGTCATAATTCTGAGACCGCTTTTAGAGCCGGTAGCGAATATTATCGGTCCAGAACCGTTCCAGCCTGCTGAAAACGCTGATCGATATTTTGAGATCGTCCTGAGAGATGCCACCGACCTGCTCAACCGTGCGCATATGCTTGTGATAGAGATCACTAACGACTTGGTGAACCTCGTTGCCCTTATCCGTCAAGCTAATCCGCACCGAGCGGCGATCAACGCGCGAGCGTTGGTGAAACAGATATCCCATTTCCACAAGCTTTTTGACATTATAAGAGACATTTGACCCCAGGTAATATCCACGACTGCGCAATTCGCCAGCGGTCAACTCCTTATCGCCTATATTATAAAGCAAAAGGGCTTGCACGGCGTTGACGTCGGAACGACCACGGCGGTCAAACTCATCCTTGATCACGTCAAGCAGAGCCCGATGAAGTCGCTCCACTAAAGCGAGTGATTCAAGATATACATGTGCCTGACCATCATGATCATCACGGCGAAATTCTGGCGTTGTGATTTTAACTAATTTGTTCATAATTAATCCCATACTCTAACGTAACGTAATATGCAATCTACAGTTCAAAAAATATTTAATGCGCGTAAAAGATGCTTTAAATTTGATGATAAACAAATTCTTGCGTCAAAACGTAGCTAAAAAAGGATAAATAGACTTCAAATCTCTACGCATCTGCATTGCTGGCAGGTTTTGCAGCATAGCGTGCGGCAAAAAAGAGCAGCATAATAAAGAGCAGTATAGCGAGCGCCAATTCACGTGCTGCCGAAGAATCGGATTCGAGTTGCCGGACACATTCCGCGAGACACGCAATCAACCAGACAACGCCGCCCCACTGTGGCGACAACCACAGAGCGACACCAGCAACGAGATCAAGAATACTAAATAGGACAAGCTTGGTTTGATCGGGCGTATCCAAGTTCTCAAAATTCGAGACGAGCGGGACTGGTACACCAAGGATTACACACCAAGCAACGAGCCCTTTTGCAATCCAAACCAAGGCGAGCAAATGATAAAATGCGCGGGTGATGTTCCTCCCCGACACATTTTTCCATTCCAAAAGTGCAAAGGCCTGAAACCTCATGATGCAATATACTCGTTCAAACTTGGCGTGAGCATCCCGCCCAAGCCGCATGATCCAGAAAACGCTCCGGCACTAAAGACGAGAAAGGGCCCCGTGACAATGAGGCCGCCTATCGCAGGCGGTATAAAAAGTGGTAGGACGCTGCAATAACGATTTCCAATGACAGGAATTCACCGTGCCCCATTCGACTCAACCTCTTTTTGCACTGTCACATCGCCCACGTCGAAACCGCAAGTCGGACTGGAGCAGGAGATTGGTCAGGGAAACACGTGTTTCAATTTCTGATCTGATCTGGCCCCTGTTTGTTATTGAAGGGTCACAACGGAGCGAGCCGATCCCGTCCATGCCGGGTGTGGCCCGGCTGACGATTGATCTAATTGTCAGAGAAGCCCACCGCGCAGCAGAGCTCGGAATACCTGCGTTGGCACTTTTTCCATATGTGGACTCCACGCTTCGTGACAATTCAGGCAGCGAGGCACTGCGGGAAAACAATCTGATCTGCCGCGTTTGCAACGCTATCGCAAAAGAGAAACTCCCCGTGGGACTGATCACCGATGTCGCGCTCGATCCTTATACCAGCCACGGACATGACGGATTGCTGGATGGCGAGACGATTTTGAACGACGAGACCATTGCAGTGCTGACCAAACAGGCGGTTTTGCAGGCGCAATCAGGGTCCGATGTTATTGCGCCCTCCGACATGATGGATGGGCGCGTTGGCGCGATCCGCTCGGCACTTGATCGGGCGGGCTTTCAGGATGTGCAGATCATGTCCTACGCAGCAAAATACGCGTCGGCGTTTTATGGTCCGTTTCGTGACGCCATCGGGACTTCAAAGACACTAAAAGGCGACAAACGCACCTATCAGATGGATCCGGCAAATACTGCGGAAGCCATGCGCGAAGTTGCCCTCGATCTCGACGAGGGTGCCGACATGATCATGGTGAAGCCGGGAATGCCCTATCTCGATATTGTCTGGCGGGTGAAGGACACGTTCAATGTGCCGACATTTGCCTATCAAGTGTCCGGCGAGTACGCGATGATCCAGGCTGCGGCGCAAAATGGCTGGATCGATGGTGACCGCGCGATGGCGGAAAGCCTGACAGGCTTTAAACGCGCAGGTGCAGACGGGATTCTGACGTATTTTGCGCCTCGAATGGCTGAATATCTCAAAGACAATCGCTGAGGCCGATTATTCGGCTTCCCCGAGCGCTAGGGGAAGCGTGCGAACAGATCACCCAGACCAGTCCCACTGGCCGATTGGGGTTTACCTGCGCCGGTTGATGACAGCTCCAAGGCCCAATAGCTGCTGTAGCGGTTACCGGGTGCAGAACCGCGGACAAGGCCGATCCGTGTGGCGTCCTTCATCAGCATGTTTTCACGATGTTGCGGCGAGGCAATCCATGATTTGATGGCGTTTTCGACTGTCCGGTGCCCGGCACCGACATTTTCCGCAGCTGCGGCGCGTGAAAATCCTGCAGCATTCATCCGGGCGTTGAAATCTCCCGCAACTTCGTGGCTCAAGACATCTTTCGAGGCCATTGCAATCACTTGAAGTTCGGCAGTGCGCACGAGATCGCCATCAATCATAACGGGTTTCAAGCCATGCTCGGCGCGGAAGGCATTGATGAGAACCACGCCTTCGGCGGATACGTCCTGCGTCTGGACATTGTTTTGCACGCCAGTTGTCGCACAGCCCGCGAGGATCAAGGCCGTCAGAGCGAGAATGAAAGTCGACTTCATCAAGACAAAAGATTTTGGCAGCATAAGAGGAAATACTCCGGTCACATTAAGCGTCTTGTTTGGCACATTTGAAACGGCAACAGCCAGTACGAAATTCAAAGCAGCGCCATTAACTGAACAAATATGTCAGCATTGAAGCGGATATGAATTGCGGCTAAGCTATGGTCAGGTTCTATTGAGTTCAGAGTGCAGGTTTTTCATGTTATTTTTCGGGGCGAAATTCCGTGACTCGTGAACCGCGTGACCAAGCCCAGTTTTACATGACGTCGCCAAGTCCGTGCGCCTATCTTGAGGGCCGCGAAGAGCGCAAAGTGTTTACGCATCTTGTCGGACGGCGCGCACCTGATCTCAACGATACGCTCACCCTTGCCGGTTTCAGACGCTCGCAAACCATTGCCTATCGCCCTGCGTGCGAAGGGTGCTCGGCCTGTATTTCGATCCGTATCCCGGTTGACGACTTCAAGCCAAGCCGATCCATGCGTCGGGTGCTAGCGGCCAACCATGACCTCATCGGGCAGGTTCTGCCAAACCGCGCAACGTCGGAATATTATGCGCTCTTCAGAGATTACCTTCGCACACGGCATCCGGAAGGCGGGATGGCGGATATGAGCGTGATGGATTTCACGCTCATGGTCGAAGACAGCCACGTAACCACGGAGATTGTGGATTATCGCCGTCGGGGACCAGACAGTTTCATCAACGGCAGAGGTGCGGGGCCGCTCCTCGCCGCCGCCCTGATTGATGTTCTCTCGGATGGCGTCTCGATGGTGTATTCATTTTATGCGTCGGAGGAGGACGAGCGGAGCCTCGGCACCTTCATGATCCTCGATCAGATTGAACGCACGCGAAAACGGGGCTTGCCCTATCTATATCTCGGCTATTTTATCGAAGAATCGCCGAAAATGGCCTATAAGGCCCGCTTCCTGCCGCAGGAGAGATTGTCAATTGATGGCTGGCATCGGGTGGAAAGCTAACCGGAAAACCGGTTCGACTTCGGGAAGCCTTTTGGCGGCAAACGTCCGGCTTCGGCACGATTACCCATCCATTCAGCGAGATCAACGGACGAAACCGTCCATGTCCGCCCCGACGTATCCCGCCAGGTCAAACCATCCGCAAGCGTGAAGGTTTTCAGATCAGAAATACCGCCATCCTTGTATTTTTGGATACGCACGCCCTTGCCACGCGCCATTTCGGCCATTTGCACGAGCGGGAAGCAGAGCAATTTCCTGTTTTCCCCGATGACAGCGACGTGATCACCTTCAACTGTTACGATCAGACGCGCCGTCTCCTTGGCGTCGACGTTTAGAACTTGCCTGCCCTTGCGCGTATTCGCGACGACATCCTCCGCCGACGAGACAAAGCCGCGCCCGATCGACGATACAATCAAGAGTTTTGTATTTGGCCGGTAGGGCAAAACATCAACGATGGCAGCGCCCTCATCAATATCCGCCATGAGACGGATCGGATCGCCAAAACCACGGCCGCCGGGTAGTTTGGACGCATCCAGCGTGTAGATTTTTCCGTCCGTCGTCAGCACCAGAATCTTTGCAGTTGTTTCCGTGTGGAACGAGATTTTGAGCGCGTCATCGCCCTTGAATTGCAAGGTGGTGAGATCCGTGACATGGCCTTTAAGTGCGCGGATCCAGCCCATCTCGGTGACAACAACGGTGAGTGGTTCGCGCTCGACCATGCCTTCGGTGAGATCGATATCGCCCATGACCGGAGCGATTGCAAAGGATGAGCGGCGCTTTCCGAGTGCAGTTTCGAGCGAAAAAGCCTTTTTGACTTCACGAATTTGAGCGGTAATCGTTTTCCATTGTTCCGTATCAGAACCGAGCAATGCCTCAATGTCAGCCTTCTCTTTGCTCAGTTTCTCGAATTCGCGCTTGAGTTCCATCTCTTCGAGTTTGCGCAAGGAACGCAGGCGTGTGTTCAGAATGGCGTCGGTCTGCACCTCGTTGATTGCGAAAACGCGCATCAACTCCAGTTTGGGCTCGTCCTCCTCGCGGATGATTTTGATCACCCGGTCGAGATCGAGATAGACGATGAGAAGACCGGCGAGAATTTCGAGGCGTTTATCGATCTGGCCGAGGCGGAAGCGCGAGCGGCGTTGCAACACAATGCGGCGGTGCGCCAGCCATTCGCGGAGCACATCGGCGAGGCCGAGGACGCGCGGCGTGACGCCATTGCTCAGCACATTCATGTTCATCGGGATACGGTTTTCGAGCTCGGTCAGCTTGAAGAGCGTTTCCATGAGAAGTTCGGGGTCGACAGTCCGGCTTTTGGGTTCGATCACGATGCGGACATCTTCTGCCGATTCATCGCGCACATCGACGATTAGCGGGAGTTTGCGCTCGTTCAGAAGTTCGGCGATTTTTTCGATCAGGCGGGATTTTTGGACGAGATAGGGAATTTCAGTGACGACGATGACCCAAGTCCCGCGTCCGGTTTCCTCTTTCGTCCAGCGGGCGCGCACACGGAACGAGCCGCGACCGGTGCGGTAGGTTTCCGTGATCGAGTCCTTGTTCTCGACGATGATGCCGCCTGTCGGGAAATCGGGGCCGGGAACAAAAGTTGTCAGCTGTTCGGAGGTCGCCTGTGGGTGAGAGATGAGATAGAGGGCGGCATCGCAGAGTTCGGCGGCATTGTGGGGCGGAATGGACGTCGCCATGCCAACCGCGATGCCTTGCGAGCCATTGGCCAGCAGGTTCGGGAAGGCGGCGGGGAGAACGATGGGTTCCTCTTCCGAGCCGTCATAGGTTTCGCGGAAATCGACCGAGTCTTCGTCGAGCCCGTCGAGGATGAGGCGTGCGACTTCCGTGAGACGGGCCTCGGTGTACCGCATGGCGGCGGGGTTATCGCCGTCAATATTGCCGAAATTGCCCTGCCCGTCGACCAAGGGATAGCGCTGGGCAAAATCCTGAGCGAGCCGGACGAGTGCGTCATAGACGGACTGGTCGCCGTGCGGATGGTATTTACCGATGACGTCGCCGACCACGCGGGCACATTTTTTGAAGGCTTGGCCGGGATCGAGCTTCAGAAGGCGCATCGCAAACAGGAGACGGCGGTGGACTGGCTTCAAGCCGTCGCGCGCATCGGGCAAGGCGCGGTGCATAATGGTCGAGAGCGCATAGGCGAGATAACGCTCTTCGAGCGCCGCCTTGAGTTCAATCACTTCGACCCCGTCACCGGGGGGCATAATAGACTTGCCCATGCGTATTATCCTTCAACGAAACCAACGCAATCACTAGGCGCGACTGCCGATTCGGAGCAATGATCCTGCCGGATTTTGTAATCTATTTAGGCCTTCGATACCGGATTTTTCGCGATCAAAGCGAGATACGCGCCGCGCGCGTCGGGCGAAACCAATCCGCGCGGCTCGTAGACGTGGCGGTTGAGGAAATAGCCCGTCAAGGTGAAGGCGTCCAAGATGTCAGACGTTGAGGGCATTCCGGGGCTTTCCGTATCACGGAGGAAGGCGGGCAAGGGCAGTAACCGGTCACGCCATGGCTCGCCAGCGGATGCCGAGACGGCGCGGCCGCTCTTGGGCGAGACATAGACGAGGGACTGCGTCGAGCCGGTGGCGGCGCACATGCCGAGATCGAGCCCGAATCCAAGTTCACCGAGAATGGCGAGCTCAAACCGGACGAGGAGCGGGGCGGCCATGTCAGGGTCGTCGAGCAGATCCGCGATCATCAACGCCGTGTCATAGACGGCGCCATGGGATTCGCGTTCGGGAAGGAGCCTGATCAGGCCGACAAGCAGGGAAAGGCCGTAAAGTGCTGCGGATGCGTTCATGAGACGGGCCACGCGCAATGTGGTGGGTTCAACAACGAACGCGCCTAGCTGGTCCTCGATCCGGGCGCGCCAGACGACAGTGCAGGAATTGCCGGCCTGAAGCGCGGGCTGGAGGCGTTTTGACCGCCCGCCCTTGACGACACCGAGATGGCGGCCATGTTCGCGGGTCAATACTTCAAGAATGACATCGCCCTCGCCCAAACGGCGAACACCAATCACCAAGGCTTCGTCACGCCATTCCATCGGCCCCGTTCCTGATCACTCTTTCGGGAATTCCAAGCCCATTTCACGATAACGCGCCGGATCGTTCACCCAGTTCTCGCGCACTTTGACGAAGAGAAAGAGATGCACCGGTGCTTCGATCTCGACTGCGATTTCGCGGCGTGCCTGTTCGCCAATCGCCTTGATCGACTGGCCGCCTTTGCCGAGGATGATTTTGCGGTGGGTTTCACGGGCGACATAGATGGTCTGCTCGATCCGGACGGAGCCGTCCTTGCGCTCCTGCCAGCTCTCGGTTTCGACCGTGAGTTGATAGGGCAATTCGTCGTGTAGCCGCTCGAACAGTTTTTCGCGCGTGATTTCAGCGGCGAGCATGCGAAGCGGAGCGTCCGATACCTGATCCTCGGGATAGAGCCACGGGCCCGGCGGCATGAGCCGCGCCAAGACTTCACGAATATGCGGAACACCGTCGCCGTTTTCGGCAGAAACCATAAAGGTTTCAATGAATTTGAAGCGACCGTTCAACTCTTGCGCGAGCGACAGCAAGCGCTCGCGCTCGACAAGATCGATCTTGTTCATGATGAGTGCAACCGGCTGGCTGATGCTGGGTAATTTTTGCAGGATTGCATCAACTTCTTCGTCAATACCGCGGCGGACATCGATCAGAAGGGCGACGAATTCCGCGTCCCCTGCCCCGCTCCACGCCGATGTTACCATGGCGCGATCAAGGCGGCGTTTTGGTGCGAAAATACCGGGTGTGTCGACGAAAATGATCTGTGAATTGCCTTCAATCGCGATCCCGCGGACGAGCGTGCGTGTGGTTTGCACCTTTCGGGAGACAATCGAGACTTTCGAGCCGACAAGGCGGTTGATCAGCGTTGATTTACCGGCATTCGGTGCCCCGATCAGGGCAACAAAGCCGCAACGTGTATCTGCGAGCGGAGGGCTCATCTCATCAGTCATTTACTTTTGGCCTTCCGGTCTGATCAATTTCAAAAAAGCGGACGCGGCAGCCTGTTCGGCGACGCGCTTCGAGGGGCCCGAGCCTTGCGTATCTGCAAAGCCTTCGACGATTGCGGCAATCTCGAAGACCGGCGCGTGGTCGGGGCCGGAACGGCCGGTCTCGCGATAGACCGGTACCGGCAAAGCGCGCCCTAACGCCCATTCCTGCAACTCGGATTTGGCATCGCGCTTTGCCCTCCCCGGCTCGGCCATTTTCAAGCCAAAAAAACGCTCAACCAGTGCAACGGATGCGGCAAATCCGGCATCGAGATAGACAGAGGCGATGATTGCCTCGCAGACATCGGCCAAAAGGGCTTCCTTCTGTCCAAGACCTGCCTGACGTTCAGCCTTCCCAAGTCGCAAATGAGGCTCGACATTCCATTCGAGCGCCACTTCCAGACACGTCTCGCGCCGGACCAGATGGGCAAGGCGACGGGATAATTCGCCTTCCGTGGCATCCGGATAGGTGCGGCACAAGAGATCTGCGACACACAGGCCGAGAACGCGATCCCCCAAAAACTCCAACCTTTGATAATGCGGGCCGACTGCCGGGGTTCCCGGCAGAAAGCTGATATGGGTCAAGGCCCGCTCGATCAGCGTTTTATCAGCAAAGGTATGACCAAGTGTGGTTTCAAGATCAGCGAGGTTCGATGGAAGGCGGCGCGCCATGGGGTCAGTTGATCGAACTGAAGATGCGCGACCATCGGACGGAAGTCGGCCATTCCCAGATTTTCCATGCAGCGCCATCGCTGTTGATGGAAAAGAAGATGATTTCCGCGCGACCGACGAAATTTTCATAGGGAACATAGCCGACGCCTTGCGAGGACATATCGCGCGAATCCAGCGAATTGTCGCGATTATCGCCCATCATGAAGAAATGCCCCGGCGGGACGACATAGACATCGGTGTTGCGGCCCAGTTTATTGCCGAATTTTTCCAATTCCTGAATTGTGTAGGTGACCCCATTCGGAAGCGTTTCCTGAAAATAGGTCGCCTCGTCCGTCAAACCGGCACCCACGCCGACCTGATCCTTGCCAACTGGTACTTTTTTAACGGCCACGTCATTGATATGCAGAATTCCGTTGATCATCTGGATCCGGTCATTCGGGAGGCCGATGACGCGTTTGATGTAATCGGTGGAATTGTCACGCGGTAGTTTGAAGACGGCAATGTCACCGCGCTCGGGTTCCGCCCCAAAAACCCGCTCGGAGATCGGCACAAAACTGAACGGGAAAGAATGGCTTGAATAGCCATAGGAAAACTTCGAGACGAACAGATAGTCACCGACGAGCAGCGTCGGCACGAGCGAGCTTGAGGGAATATTGAAGGGCTGGAAGAAGAAGGTGCGGACCACTAGCGCGATCAGAACTGCCTGAATGATGACCTTGGCAGTCTCGTAGAGACTACCTTCCGGTTTCGGGTCCGACGCGCCCGCATTTTTCTCAGCCATTCAACAATCCTCTAATCCGTCTAAAACCATATGATCGAATTGATATAGCGGTCAGACTGAAGGGGCGCAATGTAAACCCGTCAGACGTCCGGGAGTGCCTCGATCATCACAACCGCCATGGCCATCGGGTGATCATCCGTCAAAGTGAGATGAATGACAGCGCGGTGCCCCTGAGGCGTGATCGCATCAAGCCGGGCTTTCGCACCACCTGAAAGAGCCAGCGTCGGTGCGCCCGACTGCAGATTGACCACACCCATATCTTTCATGAAGACGCCGCGGGAAAAGCCTGTTCCCAAGGCTTTGGCACAGGCCTCTTTGGCAGCGAAACGTTTGGCATAAGTTGCGGCGGGCTTGGCGCGCCCCTCCGCCTTCCGGCGTTCCAAATCGGTGAAAACGCGCGACACAAAGCGTTCGCCAAACCGCGCCAATGTCTTTTCAACACGGGTGATGTCGCACAGATCGGAGCCGAGGCCGATGATCATGTCAGGAGACCGCCTTTGCACGCCCCGCGACCATGGCGGCGCGCATCTGGCGAACTGCCGCTGGCAACCCGACATAAATCGCCTCGCCGACCAGAAAATGTCCGATGTTCAATTCCATAATTTCGGGAATGGCGGAGACCTGTTCAGCGGTGTAAAAATCGAGACCGTGGCCGGCATGCACCTCGATGCCCAACTCGGCGGCGCGACGCGCACCTTGTCTCAGGCGAAGTAGCTCGCGTTCCGCAAGCGCATGGTCGCCGTGTTGAACGGCTTCGCAGTAACTGCCCGTGTGCATTTCGATGACAGGGGCACCGAGCCGGGCCGCCATCTCGATGGGGGCAGTATCCGCCTCGATGAAGAGCGACACGCGGATGCCGGCGTGTTTCAGCTCCTCGATGAAGGGTTGGAGATGATTGTGTCCGCCAATGACATCGAGACCGCCCTCTGTGGTGCGCTCCGCCCGCTTTTCGGGCACGAGACAGACGGCATGGGGTTTGACCCGCAGGGCAATGCCGAGCATTTCTGTTGTGGCGGCCATTTCGAAATTCAGAGGCTTTGCGATTTCAAGTTTCAAGCGCGCCATATCCTCATCGCGGATGTGACGACGATCTTCCCGCAAATGTGCTGTGATGCCATCGGCACCGCATTCAATCGCCATCAGTGCTGCACGCACGGGATCGGGGGCATCGCCGCCCCGCGCGTTGCGGATTGTCGCGACGTGATCAATATTCAGACCAAGACGAAGGGGAGGAATGGGAGCCATGTATCAGACTTTCAGTGCGCGACTGCCCGGCTTTGTCGCCGGAAGGGCAGCCAGTTCGGGAGGTAAGGCATCAGCGGGATAAGTCGGAATATCGAGCGTTGCAAGAGCAATCAACGGAATGCCGAGATCGGCACGGCCGCCGGAGCGATCAATCAGGCAGGCCTCTCCCAAAATGAGGCCGGGATGCTCGCGCACGGCCTCGATACATTCGCGGGATGACAGGCCGGTTGTGACAATATCCTCGACAATCAACACGCGGGCGCCGGGCGGAATCTCAAATCCGCGCCGTAGTTTGAAACGTCCCTCCTCGCGCTCGACGAAAATTGCTTTCGCGCCGAGATGACGTGCAGTTTCATAGCCCGGCACGATCCCGCCAACGGCAGGCGACAGGACAATATCAACTTTGCCGAATGCGTCAGTCGCCTTTTTTGCCAAGGCCCGACACAGACGCTCCGTGCGGACCGGATCCTGAAAGACAAACATTTTTTGAAGAAAAACCGGGCTATGCAAACCGGAAGACAAAACGAAATGTCCTTCGAGAAGGGCTCCGGCAGCACGAAACTCCGCGAGAACGTCATTGGTGTCCATCATCACTCCGATTCATTCGCGACACCGCTATAGCATAAGGTTTCAAAATCTTGCCATGCGGCGCTTTCACTTTTCAGCGCGTTATTGTGATCAAACTCACCCGTTAACGCGGGATACAGCGCTGATCACAGGTTTGGTCCGCAATTGCGCGATAATCGCGCTGAGATGTTTGAGATCCCAAACCTCGACACTGATGAGCATTTCCCGAAAATCTGCGGTCTTTCCTGTCATCGAGATCGAGTCAATATTGCCATCGCTTTCCCCGATAATGGCGGCAACGGTTGCCAAAGAGCCCGGCTCATTGATCGCGGTGACGGCCAATTGTGCAGGAAAACGTTGCGGAACACTGTCCTCAATATCCCAACGGACATCAAGCCAGCGCTCGGGCTGGTCATCAAAGTCCGTTAGGGCCGATGACTGGATGGGATAAATCGTGATCCCCTCGCCCGGTGTGAGGATGCCGACGATCCGATCGCCCGGAACGGCTCCGCCATTCGGCGCAAACTTGACCGGAAGATCTCCTCCAATACCACGGATCGGGATCGACGTATTGTCGGCTTCGTCCACCACACCATCACCAGAGTCGGGCACCTTGAAAACGAGGCCTTGCGCTTTCCGCATCGCAAACCAGCCTCCTTCGGCAAGATTGGCCTCGACGCCTGCCGCCTGCTCATGTTTGAAATCAGGATAAACCGATTTTACAACATCGCCTGAAAATATCTCGCCGCGCCCGACCCCTGCGAGAACATCCTCGAACGAAGCGCGGCCCAAGCGGGGCAACGCAACTTTCAAGCGTTCTTCGTCATAAGGCTTTTCAGCACGGGCAAATGCACGTTCGAGAATTGTCTTGCCAAGCCCCGCATATTGTCTTCGGACAGCTGTTCGTG
>Ga0209358_10000561_pt1 | contig 32386 bp, 15 predicted proteins | sample LauGreFa1BDMLBSN_2_FD_187574 | JGI IMG/M metagenome (GOLD analysis project Ga0209358, IMG submission 187574) | Freshwater lake microbial communities from Lake Michigan, USA - Fa13.BD.MLB.SN (SPAdes) (version 2) | ecosystem: Environmental > Aquatic > Freshwater > Lake | place: Lake Michigan, USA... | reverse complement strand
ACGTATCGCGAAACATAGTAGATAGACCATGGAGTTGTATATTCCGCCATTAATCGTTTTAGTCCTTGGATTAATAGTTATTTTTCTAATAATACCAAAGCTATCACCTTATGTTCTTGCAGGTGTAGCTCTGCTTATGTTTTCATTGGGATTATGGCAGCATTATTCCATGTTTCCTTATGAATACAAGATATCTAGACCAACTGATATTTTACATCAGTATTCCGGATTTATTGTCCTTTTCATAATTATACTTGGATGTATCTACGGTATCTTAAAAATGTATGGTGTAACCGCTCCTTCTGTCAGCGAAATGATTCCAGAGGTTCCCGCAATGACGAATCTACCCACGGTAAATTTACCAAATGTGTTTAATGGTAAAAATGCTAAAAATGGTAAAAATGGGAATGTTTTCAATATAATGGGAAATAATGCAAAGCCAACCAATAATGCAAAGCCAACCAATAATGCAAAGCCGGCCAATAATGCAAAGCCGGCAAATAACGTAAAAGCGCCAAATAATGCATTTAGAACTGTATAAGTTTTAAGACTATCTAATATTAGAATGGTCAAGGGCCAGAAGACACGCAAGGCAAATAGAAAGGCGGCTGTTTTAACAATTCCTCAACTCCGTAAGGCATTTGACCATATGGATAAGGTTGTAGCTAGCCTAGAAAAGACATCAAAGCATTCATTCTCAGATGCGGTAGTAAAATACAGGGAGGAATGGCATAAGGTATTCAAGCGCGACCTTCCTCCGGCAGATGCCGCAGCCTATTTGAAGTTTCGCTATGGCCTCAAATCGGGTAAGACAAGAAGGCAGAAGACACGTGGAGGGTCTCGCGAAGGGATGAGTGGAGCACCTCTAGATTATCAGACACGTGCTGGTGTAACAGGTGTTTATGGGAATTTTCCGACATATCAGACACAGGGTCTAGATAGATATTATACATCGGCTATATCCGCAGATTGTGGACAGCCAAATAAGTTCCCGACAGATGGTTCGGCAGCTTCTCAGTCAGGTGGGGGTATATTCGGTGATAGTTTCAGACCTTTAGTTCCCTCAGCACCTCATTCTCTTCCTTACATAGGTATGATGACAGACCCAGGAAAGGGTACAGCACCTTATCCTTCATCTGATGCTGCTGGTCCGGCTGCACTAAGAACTGTTCCAACTGCATTTATTCAACCCAATATGGCCGGTGCGCATGTTCGTGTGTTTGATTCAGATGTATACAAAACTTCTATGAGTAAGTAAATTATAATCAAGTCCTTTTGAAAAGGCTATCATTATAATACGCAATAATTATGAGTGAAATTTGTGCCTTGCGAAATAGATGGCAGAACAAAGGTCAATGGAAATTCCGAGAAGGCTCTTAGACCAGTATTTTCAAACCACATCATATCCATATACACGTCATCATTTAGATTCATATAACCAGTTTCTTGAAATAGACTTACCTGCAATTATTCAGAGTCAAAATCCCTTGATAGTCGTCAAAGATTTAATTAAGGGGACGACCAACTATGAATACACAGTTGAAATCTATGTGGGTGGCTTAGATGGCAAAGCATTAAGTATTGGAACACCTACTCTACAGCATATGGGAGGAGAAGAGATACGTCTCTTGTTTCCTAACGAAGCTCGACTAAGAAATTTAACTTATTCGACAGGTGTCTATGCCGACCTATTGGTAAGAGTAAAATTCGCTAGAGGCGGTGATGGTCAACCTCTTGTAAAAGAAACAGTTCTACCAAAATTCCCCTTATTTGAAATTCCCGTTATGTTACACTCGAAACCCTGTTTACTATATAATAAGCCCAACGAATTCCTACAATCTGTAGGAGAATGTCCTTATGACCAAGGTGGTTATTTCATTGTAAATGGCTCAGAAAAGGTTCTAATTACGCATCAAGAACAAGCATTCAATACTCTCTACATTCAAAATCAGGAAGCAGACCCTCAGATTGCGAATTTTTCTTCTATTTCATGCTTATCTCCTGAGACCAGACAAGTTCGTAGAGTTACCTTTGCTATCGTAAGAAAAACGGATGCTTTACATGTTGGTCTACCTTTTGTTCGTAAATCTATTCCTATTTGCGTACTCTTCAGAGCACTTGGTCTCGAATCTGACCAAGAAATTGCTCAAGCAATCTTACCTTCGATGAATCCCGATGAAATCAAACTCATGGAACCCTTTCTAATCTCATGCTTTACAGATGCATATCCTATCTTAGATACTTACTCGGCAATCCAGTATATCAAGACTTTAACAAAGGGGTTCGGTGAAGCGCATGTCTTAGATATCATACATAATCAAATGTTTACACATGTTCCAAATATGCCTGGAGCACGTGCCGTTTACTTGGGAGATTGCGTCAGAAAAATTTACCGTGTCTACATGGGCTTAGATGGAAAGACAGATCGTGACGACACGAGAAACCAGCGTTGCTTAACGTCTGGTTTCTTAACACAGATGTTGTTCCAGGGCGTCTATAAGAACTGGATGAAGGCAGTAGGTCGTGCTATAGACGAGGAATACAATTACAATGTCCAAGTTTATAAGGGTGAGAATTTCATGAATATTTTTTCAGAGTCGAATGCGAATTCTATCTTCAGATCTCCTAAGGCAGGTGGAAAACAACAAGCCCATATGTTAACAAATGGTATAATGCGTGGTTTCAAGGGTAAATGGGGTTCTGGTTTAGGAGATGAAAAGTCAGGTGTCTTACAGGCCTTATCTCGTCTTTCTTACATAGACTTCATGAGCCACTGCCGTCGTGTCCTTCTAGAATTTGATACAGGGATGAAATTAACAGGCCCTCGTCATTTACATACAAGTCAATATGGCTATTTCTGTACAAATGAAACACCTGGAGGTGCATCGATTGGAATTGCCAAGAACTTATCTGTCTTAGCTTCTATAAGCACTGCAACACCTACGAGGCCATTTTTAGCATGGCTTTTTGAACGAAAATTCATAATGGCAGTAGGAGATGTAAATGGAGATTTGAGGGCCATGTGCGTCCCCATCTTCTTAAACAATGGTCTAATTGGTTACACACTGGAAGCAAATGAATTAACAAAACTCATAAAACTCTTAAAATGGACTGCATGTTTATCTGCCTCAGTAGGAGTTGCATTTTTTATTAGTGACAGACGCATCTTAATAAATTTTGATGAGGGTCGTCCAGGACGTCCCTTGCTACACATGGAACCCTGGAAGGCTTCTACATATCCCAAGGGTAAATTAGCTGAAAAAGGAACTACATGGCGTGATATGGTTATGGGTTTCTTACCTCAGACAAAAGACCATGGTCTTTCTTGGTGTGGGTTCGTCGACCCCTTAAACGAAAGAGAAGGTGTATCTATGAAAGAATATATTGAGTATCTTTTACCTTATTCAGGTCTCATAGAATATGTCGACCCTTATGAACACAATGAGACTTTCATAGTGAACTACATGGAACAAGCTACCGATGAGACAACCCACGTAGAAGTTCATCCTTCCACAATCATGAGTGCTATTACATCTCTAATCCCCTTTTCTCATCATAATCAGTCAGTTCGTAATCAATTAGGTGACTCACAATCTAAACAGGGCATTTCAGTCTATGCATCGAATGCGCATATACGTTATGATAACCAGGCCCATGTTTTGACCAATGGATCACCTCCCCTAGTTAGAACCTTGTATTACGATTATTTGGGCCAGGGTCGTTTACCTTATGGAAGCAATGTTATCTTGGCGATGGGAATGTTTGCAGGATATAATCAAGAAGACGGCATCGTGATAAATCACGATGCTTTACAGAGGGGTCTTTTTAACTCTGTTCACTATAGGTCCTACAATGTATTTGAAGAAGATGATGAGAAGGCAAAAACTAGAACGCGTATTGCAAATCCTAAGAATGTGCCTGGCTGGACGGATTTGAAGCCAGGGATGGATTATTCTCAATTAGATGACCGTGGAATTGTTAGAGTTGGTGCTTATGTAGATGAGAATACAGTTATCGTCGGCAGGACTATGGAATTGCCAGGAGGCAAAATAGCAGATTCATCAGAAGCTGCTCAAGTCTGGACCCATGGGCGTGTAGAGTCGGTAGTAGTCTTAGTAAATAACAAGGGTCTGAGAACAGTAAAGATAAGATGCGTTGAATACCGTGTTCCTGAATTGGGAGACAAGTTTTCAAACAGACATGGCCAAAAGGGAACCATAGGAATGGTTGTTCGTTCTCATGATTTACCCCGAACAATTCAGGGAATTGTACCAGATATGATTATGAATACTCATGCTATTCCATCTCGTATGACGATAGGACACGTTATTGAAATGGTAATGGGTAAGATTGCAGCAAATCTGGGTGCAATCGCAGATGGAACGGCCTTCACAGATGATGGTCGTCTGACAAAACAAATGAATGTGGCCTTAGAACAACTTGGGTTTGAGAAATTCGGAAATGAAATCTTATATGATGGCACAAGTGGTAAGCAGCTGCTTACGGACATGTTTATTGGCCCTATTTTCTCAATGCGTCTGAAGCACATGGTAGAAGATAAGTGGAATGCTCGTGGAAAGGGACGTAGAGAGCAGCGCACCCATCAGCCTACAGGAGGTCGTGGAGCGCAAGGTGGTCTGAGAATTGGTGAGATGGAACGTGATGCGATTGCGGGTCATGGAATTAGTGCGTTTGTAAATGAGTCATATATGTTGCGTTCAGATGGAGTAAGTTTCCGTATTTGCAAGGGATGTGGAACTATACCCATTGAAAATCCTAAGACAGGGCTCTTTGTCTGTCCTTTATGTACTGGCCCCGTTTCATATATTGGATCTGGTCCTAATGATCTGGAACTCATTCCTCCTATTCGAAAGACAAAGGTTGCTCCAGTGGTTATTGAGATGCCTTATGCGTTCAAGCTCCTGTGTCAGGAACTTGAGACTTATATGAACATTGGAATGCGTATTCTAACGGAGAAAGATATGCTCAGACTAAATGGTGTCGATAAGGAAGATTTACCTCCATTAACAGAAGAAGAACGGGGTCGCGCGGCAGCGGCCTTACAAAAACTAGTATTACCAGAAGCAGTGGTGCCAGAATACAGAGAAATCATAGAAGGCCCAGTAGAAGCTTCAGCAGAACTCTTGATGAAATTGGGAGCATTACCTCCTGCAACACCGCGTGTGTCAGACGAAGATGATGTTGTAGTAGATGGAACAGGAGTTCAAAACGCCATCAGGACTGCTGCAGAGGTTGCTGCTTCACAAGCTAACGCGGCCCCAGGTATAGTCCCTGGTAGCATGGTTCAGACACAACAGGGTCCAGTATTCCAGCCAAATCCTACGACGGTAACTGTAGTTCCTCCTGCGAGAACTATTCAAGTAGTCGGTGGTCCTGAGGAAGTGGAGGCGGACGAGGTATTGGGAGCAGAAGCTAAACAGAGTATTCCAAGCATATTACCTAGGTCTCAGCCTAATATGATGGCACAGCCTAACATGATGGCCCAGCAAGCCATGCCACCTCAACAGCCAGGGGCTAATATGATGATGTCGCAACCCCTTGTTCAGCAGGGTGGGTTCCAGGGTCAATACTACGGACCAGTTGCACAAATGCCTATGCCATATGGTCAAGGTATAAATATGTCGCATTCACCAATGGTTTATGCGGCATCGCAACCACAGCCTGCACAACTGTATACTTCAGGAGTTCCTGGAGCACCTCCTACTATAGCAGTTTCTACCGACGACATACAGATGGGAGGATTTTTAATGCCACAGGGGCCGAAGCCAATGCGCAATAATATTACGTTAAAGCGTAAGTCAGTTTCTTTTGGTAATCAACAGAGTGGGGAATCTCCTTCAGGGAACTCAGATCCAGGCGTAAAAATAACAGTAATAAAAGGCGCCTAAAAATTTGATTACTATGTGAATAGATAGTATCGGTATGGCACAATTTGTAGAGAAAGTTTTCCGATCACGTCAGACGCTTCTTAACGTCTTACACGATCGTGGTTATGATGTTACGGGTGCATCTAAGTTTGGCCCAGAGGAAATCCGAGAGGGTTTAGCTGCTGCAGCAAATGGTAAGGCTCTAGAATTCACAGTAAAAGCGAGAGAGGGAATGACGCCTCCTACCCCAAATTTACGTGTCTACATATTTCTGCTGAGGCTAAAGCAAAAGTTACCTGGTTTCCTAACATCCCTTGAAACCCCAGTTGGTATTTCACCTGATGCTTCTGCGAGGCAGCCTGATAAGCTTGGGTCTCCGGTAGACCCCGCTTTAACCTCTGTGATATGTCTTGTAAATGAGCCAGTCGTTTCTGTATTTCATCAGGCTTCCATTAACGTATGGAATACTCGAAATCTACGCCTGTCATTCTTCTATATGGATAGCTTTCAGATGAACCCATTAGAGCATTTCTTAGTGCCTCCTCACGAAATTATACCTAAGGAACAACATGAGCCTTTAATGAAGTCCATGTATATTACACAAAAGGGTCAGTTTCCCCTTATTAGATACCACGAGGACCCTATTACACGAGTCATAGGTGCTACTCCCGGTGATATAATTAAGATTACACGACCAAGTCCTTCAGCAGGAGAATACATTGTGTATAGGTTGTGTACTCCTTAATCCATTTAGCTTATCCGAGGCTCTAACTATATAGTAGAAGGCCATGCCTGATTCAAGTTTTTTAGAAGCACAGCAATTATACGAGCGACTTGACACTGTTGATTTAGATGCTTCTATTAATAATTTAGATGCAGCTATTTCCATATATTCTTTAGCACAAGCTGATGAAGCAAGAAAAACAGCTGTTAAAACAGCATTTGAACCAATTGCAGACTACTATGCCAAACTCATACGAGTAAATAAAATGCTACAGGATCATATCAATAAGACAGCAAAACTCATTGCAGAATCTGAGCCAATGTTGACATCAGAAGAAAGATATACAAATCGTGTCTACCCTGAGGAATCAGTTGCTTCTAGAGAGATAATGGGTGGGATATTCCCAGAGTTAAGGAAATCATCATTACCATACATAATTTCGATTAGTGTCTTCATGGCATCATTAACAATTTTTCTAATATTACAAATGAATGAAATCAAAGCCAATTTGTCTCTTCCTTTCTCTTTCCCTAACCTTATAAATACATTAGAAACTCCGGGATTTTATGAATACATTATGCAAAATACAGTTATAGCAATCGGTATATTTTTCTTTGTTGGGTTAGTCTTATTAACTATTATAGGTTTTGGGATTAATTACTATTTCCGGGCAAATAATACAAATCCAACTAGACATTAGAATGTCTGAGTTTTGTTCCGAAAATAAAGAACAGATAAGTGGTTCAAATTATATGGAAAATTTTGAAACTGCGACAAGGAAGTCGTGCTTACCAAACAGTGGGCAGGGGTTTCCAGTTAGTTCTATTTCAAGGTCAGGCCTTGTCAGTAAGGGTGATATAGATACTCATTTACAAGCATTGCTGACAAATGCGAATGCCATTGCACCTATCTTAATAGAACCTGAAAAATTAGAGCCTACTTCTACTTTTGCTAATAAAGCAGCGGCGCTGAGAAGAAATATTCAAATCGAGTATTGCTTTTATTATAAGAGGTATATATACATTCTCCAAGATTTACTTCTAACGGCTGCGACTTTAGCATCTCAACAGTTACCCGCTGATTATGTTACAAAAAAAGAAAATACCTCTAAGATAAATTCTAAATTAAATCAAATTCTACAACTGCTACAGGCACTTGTAAATTCACGAAATACCACTTTAAGAGGATATTATGGAACTCAAACGGGTGTGAATATGCTAAATGGTCAGTTAGATAGTACACGCGCAGAACTTATTAAACATTCAGAAATACTCAAGAGGAGCGACTTAGAAAAGGAAACAAAGGCCGCCATGATAGAATATTCTTTAGAAAAAAATTCATCCTCCCGGAACTTACTAGGAATTTATGTTTTTATGAATATAGTAGCAGCTGGTTTAATTTTCTATCTATATCGTGGCGCTGAAGCTCAATAATTTAATTAATTAACTATAATTTAATGACATCCTCATTAAATTATACTTATAAAGGTAGATGAAGGAGCCATTTATAAACATTGATACGCTTATTGAGCAGACTAAGCTATTAGGTGATATGGAACTTCAGGCATATCTATCAAGTCTGAGTGAAACTGACAGGCGCGAATTTGTTATGGACAACGTTGGTGAGACAGTTCGCGAAGTAGACAAGAATAAGTCTAGTAAGTTTAATGAATTATTTGACCAAGCAATTGGTGCGGATAATAACGTTGTTTCTGCTGAGTATTATGTTGCAAGGACACGTGATTTAAATAATTTGGCAAAGGATGTTGATAGTTTAGCAGTGAAACACATAAGTGTCTCAGAAATAAACAATGACCTTGTTAATCGACAGCATGAAATCAATGAGTGGTCGAATTCTAATAAACTTGATACTTTATATATAATACAGGTATTATTTATTTGTTTATCTTTAGTTGGAGTTTTTGCAGCATTATTCTCAATGGGTATAATCACAAAGACACCCTTCTTAGCTGTCTCTGCATTCCTTTTAATAGTGTTTCTAATAGTGCTTATTATAAAGTGGCGTTTTACGAGTGTAATTCGCGATGAACAGTATTGGAATAAGATGAAATTTAAGTCAAAGCCACTTGTTAATATGAAAGCACAATGTCCAACTTAGATAATATGACTCCGGCTTCTAAATTAAGAATACTACGGTAGATATGGCTAGGTCAATATACGAACATTTATCGCCCGTTATAGAAGGGTTTAATGGTTCTATGCGAGATGTCTTTAGTCAGTTATTACAGATAAACGATCCAGCTGGAGGGGCTAATAAGATAGCATTTCTTAAAACTGCAATAAAAGAACAACGAGCACTCGCAGATTCACTTATGGAATCTGCCAAAAAAATGGGACCAGTATCACAAAAATTATCGGCAGATACACAGGCTTATCAGGCTGCATTTGAAACAGATGTTATTACGCCTGTTCCAGATATAGGTGGTACATTACAAGGCTTTACACTTATCTTTTTTGTTGTCTCATTTTTTTCACTAGCGATTATCATGAGTATTCTAGTAAATCAAAAAACTGGCTCGGTAAATACTGCATTATTCACATTCGGTATGTTTGTTCTTATATTTATTTTCGCCATGTTTGTAATTATAAGAGTTTCCTAAGCAGTTTGCTTCTCAGCAGAACCATTTCGCTCCTCGTCATATTCGATAACGTCCTCTTCCGTATTAAATACGAAGAGGCCATTATAGAACTTACCCTGCTTGGGTTGTCCTTGATAATATTCATCGTTAAAGCGTTTTAGAAACTCAACTTGAGACAGCTTCTTTCCACCGCCACCTACCGCTTCGTGCCAATATCTATAGGCGCGCCAGACATCACTTACAGAGGATTGCTCGTCACTGTCCTTGTTAATGCGGCAACGGTCTTGGCAGAACTTATTTAGCGAGTCGAACGTGTCGCGATACTTTCTTGATTCACTGGTTACAATCTCGGGTGCAGGCTCCAACGTGCCATTGTCATTGACCGCATACTGGGTCAAGTAAATGTGAACCAGCTTACTAAAGAAGGGGATACGCCACTTCTTCAGCTTGGAATTCAGGTTCATATCCTTAGGGAACACATTGGGTTGGCCGAGCTCCTTATCTCCAGGGTTTACAAATTTGCTTTCAAAAGGAATTAGACGAATACGCCGCCATGTGCCACGGTCCATCGAGTTGATAGTAGGTAAGGTGTTACACATCATAAATAGCTTGCCTGAAATCTTAAAACGCTCTTGGTCCTGAAATAGGCCGCGCGCTTCTACTGCATCTTCACCGCTAAACTGCTTCATTCTGCTTGTATTCAGTGGCTCACGGTCATCTGGTTCTTGCATATAGATAAAGCGCTTATTCTTAATGCTCATGATATCAGGATTGGCCGCACCAGACTCAGGCCTTTTCCTCGTCAAGGCAGTTGACTGGAGAGAAGACTGATAATCTCCAAACGTCATAATCATCAGTTCTACCAACTTGGATTTTCCATTGCCACCAACGCCCTGGAAAGTGTAATAGCATTGCTCTCGGTTCTTAGCCTCAAGGCAAGATGCGAGTAGCTTAAGAACCCATTCCTTCAGCTCTTTCCTAGGAAATAGCTTAGAGAAGAAGTCGTCGATTTCTACTTGAATAGGGTCTGTCGGGTCATATTCGATATAGGGAATAGTTTCATATTCAGGCATGTCATTGCCAGCCTGGAATGTGATATAATCCTCAGGAACACCTGGCTGGAAGAAGTTAAATGGGTCTCCCTTCTCCTTGTCCATCGGCATCATTTCACCAGGCCTATCGGGATTAGGTTTAATCGCATCGAGATGTAAGACGCCATTAGCGCAACCAATACGATAGGGATTTGTATTAAGGTTGTGCTCAAACCCCTCCTCGTAGAATAGACCCACGCACTCTTTCATAACAGCATCCTTGAAGCCGCAATTGTGTAGCTTTCCCTCAAGGTCTGCCAGCTCAGCAAATTTCTTGTCGCGCACGTCGGCGCGCTGTAAGTCTTGCTTCTTTGTAATCATCTCTATTGAGCTCTCGGCATCACGGATTTCTTTCTCCACCTCACGGGTTTCGTCAATCTTGTTTAGATCACGTAGAGTCTTCTTTTTCTCGATAAGGCCACGTAGAACAATCTGCAGCGCCTCAAGGCTCTTGCTAGCAGATGCAATTGCCTCCATGCGAGTGAACTCAGGGCTATTCTTAAATCTCTGTCGTGCAGCTGCAATCATATCGGTCACTTCAAGGCCGCTTCCTCCGCCGCTAATCTTATTTCTCAGAGCAACACCCTGATTAATTTTCTTCCAGCGATGTGTGTCCTGATTAAACTCGAACCAATCGGTGCTTCTTGAACTGATGGAAGCAGCATAGTTATCCTGGAACATTCTTTTCATCAGCCTGGCCACGTGATTGTGTGTAGGAAGCGTATTGTGAAGAATGTAGTTGATTACGTCACGCTCAATAATCTCCTTGAAGGCAATCGGATTGTCAATCTGAGCCCAGTGCCTCAAGCTGCGAATAGTCAGACGACGACCATTGCCTTCAGCCCTCATCGATAAATCCCACTTGCGTTTTAGCTTTACTAGGTCATTCCCTTCAGATTTAGATGACTTTGCACTGAACTCCATCCATAGATTAAACATATCTGTAGACTGTGATATCGAGTGTAGGCAGAGGCCGACGTTTAGCCACGAGTTATAATCCTCAGCCCTCTTTACAGAAAGACACTCTCTGACAAACTGTTTTACAATATCAATTTCTTCGTAGTTAGTGTCAACAGGTGGCTCTTCAAAGGCCTCTTTTACTAGTGGGTTATTAGGAAGGTTCTCCATTTCCTCTGGACTAAGACCAGTTGCCACCGTGGGAGCGGCAGGGCCTCCAGTAGAACCTACCAGTCTTTGATACATATCCTCTACATTTGCCTTGACCACATTATCATCCTCTGCTAGCTTGTAGCGAACACTGAGGAGTTCTAGGAGTTCGCGATTATCGTAGTTAAATGGCTCGATAATCGACCAACTATTTCCAGAAGGACTGTAGTCAAGAACATAGCTTAGCGTGTAAGCGGGGATATTGGGCTTAGATTCTCCATAGAAGAACCAGCCTTGCTTTCTTGTGCAGGAAGCATCATAGATATCAGATGGTTGATTTGTGAATGAAGTCCCGTCGAACGACTGGTTGATGGCATCCTGGCCAAGCATCCAATTTCTGAGAACTCCTTGTTTCTCAAATGACAAGATAATGTCTGGGCAGACAATGTGAATTCCGTCTTTAATTTCTCCCTTGGCTTTGTCTTCGTATGCCTGAGGTCTAAGAGAAACAAAGTATCTGAGTTCCTCATAAGAGGACAAGTCGTAGAATGTGCTAAGGCCTTCTGTTAGCTTTTCAGTAAAAGCCTTGATATGGCTTTGCTCGAAAGGGTGTGCAAGAGAACGGTCTCTGCGATAGCGGAAATCCAAATCAATTACAAGAGGTTTGGGGCCATTCGGATTTGGTTGTTCTACCAGGTTTAAAGGGCGACCCCTCTCTTCAAACAAATGTTTATTCATTAGGTCGAGAAACTGCTCATAATCTTCATCTGGGACGTAATATTTACCGGCGGCCTGACCCATGCCGGTAAGTGTTGCCGGTCGTCTATCATCCCCGACTATACGGTGAGAATCAAGAAGTGCTTGAGAGTAGTTGGATTGGCCATATATACCTCACTCATTATGTTTCCCCCCAAGCAATTTTTGGGCCACCGTTTTTACGCGATGATTTTTGTAAATATTTCAAGATATTTACAAAAAATGACGGTAAATAGCTCACGGCAATTATTTTTTACTATGTATATAGTGTTATTTCCTTTTGTCGCCGCGCTATGAAAATTGAGTTTATATTGTGTTTATGAGTAGATTACAATGAAGTTTTGCCCAACTTGCAAGTATTATTTGTATCTCAAGCCTTCTTCTTCAGACAGTTCTACAGGAAGCGACCTTACCCTCCTATGTATGAATTGTGGGTATAATGAAAAGGACTTGGTTGGCGGGTTGATTTCAGAGACAACTGTTCAACATAAGTCGTCTGAAGCTTTTAAAATTATGATTAATGAGTTTACAAAACAAGACAATACGCTTCCTCATATTAAGACAATTCCATGCCCGAGAGAAGCCTGTCCTACCAATGTTGGATCCGCAGATAAAGACATTATATATATGACTTACGATGCTCCTGGTAAGAAGAACCTGTATATCTGTAATGTATGTGGAGAGCAATGGAAGTCAAGAAACTAAAGTTTCTTGCCCATACTTTGCCTTCGGCAAAGAAATCTCGGAACTAGTTCCGAGATCAAAGCCTCTACGAGGCAAGTCGCGCAATTGATTGCGCGACCATACTTTGCTGCTAAAGCAGACAAAGAAGTCCCGCAATTAATCGACAGGTTCAAATCTTGTATCTAATTCTGCATCCATGTTCCCGCCAAGCATTACAGGAAAGCACATCCATTCTATTCCTGGTATTATAGGATATCCGAATGTCCCTGCATGAAATAATCGAAACGGCTTTGACATCTTTTTTTCCATGAGAATGGCAAAAAAGACATTTGTTTCTTTTCCTGCAAACCACCCTCTCATAGCAAATTCCTTGAGCATATCCTTGTAGACTTCTCCAAATTCATTCCATGCATCGGCGTCTCCGACAATACATCCAGAACCAATGGCAATATCGGGAAATGGGTAATCAGCCGGTTTTGATTCGTCCCAATCATCTAGTATTTTCTGCGGAATTTTATCAACTTCTAGGAAACTCATTCTTCCGGGCACACATAAGCGTGATACATCTGATGGAAATGATACATAGAACTCATGTAATTTAGAGTATCGTTGAATTCCAATATCACACCAAACGAACCATTTACTCTGAAAGCGATTTTGATTTACTACAATACGTACCATCTCTTGCTTGAGTGCCCATATTGCATATAGTTCAGATGTTTCTTTTTTCGGATCTAGGATTACTTGCTTTTCCCAAAACCGCATCATAGAAGGACATGTCATAGCAAATGTATCGAATGCTTTTACTATTAGATGTGTTTTATCTAATAATTCGCGCCGCCATTGGTAAATTTCAAGTGCATATTCTTCAGTTGTAAAGATAACCATTGAGGAAGGAATTTTACAGAAATTTTGTATCCATGCTCTATAATTTCCAATAGAATGCCGTGATGATTTTAAAGGGTAAAATGCCGATATGATTGTTGTAGTATCGAGTTTCATCTATTACATAAATATTTTTATAGTATTGTAAAACTGCGTTTCAAACCCTTCCGGATTAAAGATTAAAATATTTGATATGGGTATAGAGCTATGCCGACTTCTCAGGGTACACTCAAGCCCTTTGTTAATATAATTCGTTCATCCGAATTGTATAATTCCGTAGGTTACCCGGTTGGCGGTAATGTTACTTCGACAACGAGTGCCGTCTTTATCGCTACTTGGGCTACTTCTCCCCCAGGGGTCAGCGTTATCAACGCCGTCTATATCAGAAGTGGGCAGATTTTACCTGGTATGGCAGTTTCGGGCGTAGGTATACCTGCAGGTGCAGTCATCGTTGGCCCCTTGAACCAGAATGGCACTGGCACTGGAGGACTTGGCACGTATACCATTAGCATGGCCACTACAGCTGCTAGCCGCACTACAGCGGTTATCTCATCCGAGGCAGTTGGAACTGTAATTACCGGTCAGGCCGTAAACCAGTCAACCCCCCAGGGCCCTGGTGGTGTCGTTGGCCCAGTCCCTGGCTTCAACTGCGTAAACATCCAAGACCTCCGTGACTACTACAATCTTCCTTACCCTCCTGCGACCCCCTTAGCCTCTCCTCCAGTTATTGCCATCGTTTCTTTCGGCGGCGGTATCTACGGCCAACCCGTAACAACGGGTCAGTATGCGGGGTTCTGGAAGTGCACGGATATCTCTGGCAACAACGGTGCTCCCATTCAGATATTGGTTACGCCAATTAACGGCGCCATCAACGCGCCCAACGCGGATGACGGTGGTGCCACTCTAGAGAACACGGTAGATGTTGCGACGGTGAATGCCTTTTATGGCATGATTGACCCTCGTCGCGATGCGCCCATCTACACGCCTCCCGTTATCATCCTGTATATCGCACCCAGCAGCGATATCTCTGAGATGTACCGCACCTTCTACACGGTCCTCAAGAACCCCGTTGTTTGCAACGGCAAGTCTTACCTGCCTTCTATTGTCTCATGCTCTTGGGGTGCGCCTGAGGTTGCTTGGACCCAGAAGATGGCGTTCCCTCCTAACCCATCTATCCCTGTAGACACTGACCCTAATCCCTCGGGCGTTGCGGAACTAAATGAAATCAACGACCTTTTCGCGGAGGCGACCAAGAACGGCATCAACATCTGCTGCGCGGCGGGTGATATTCCTCTAACTACAGTCAATAGCTCGGTTAACACGTTCAACTACGCCCAGGCGCTCCTGCTCCAGGGTGCTGGTGGTCCAGGCAACTCTGGTCAGATCGCGGTTCCTCAGCCTTCTGTATTCCCCTTGACCGATGCGATGCGTGCCTCTCTACCCGCGCCCAGGGTGATGTTCCCCGCCTCATCCCCTTACGTAACCTGCGTCGGTGGCTCAGCGGTCTACTTCCCTAACATCAACGTTAGCTCTTATTCAAACCCCGCCGAGTTTGCCTGGGCTCGTTCCAATGGTGGAATTTCTTCAGTCTTCTCTATCCCTGCATACCAGCAGCAACTCCCTGGTGCGGCCTCTGCCTCTGCCGCCCAGTTCCTAGCGTCTTCCTTGAAAACTGCAAATCTCGCCGAGTCGGCCCTAGGCACACCTATCCCTGTATACGACACAATTTCTGGCGGCTACACTGCGCCCAATACCACGGTAACCCTTGCGACACAGACAAAGGATGACGCTTATACGGCTACGCTCAATGCGTTCAATGCCGCTAATGAGGCATTACAGGCCGCTAGACTAAGTGCGACGGACGACGCCTTAATGAACTCGCTTGTTAACACCGTTAAGGAGGCGTCCACCGCCCTTGCGACGGCCACAGAGAGCAAGAGACTTGCGCATGTTGCCAAGGATAGCGCTGAGGAGTTAGTTGTTAGGACAGAAACGGTATCTGACCTGCTGGTTAAGGCTGGTTCTGTTTTTGGTGCTGCGGCGGGGTCTAGCGAGGCGGCTTCAGATACCCAACGTGCCGTGCTTGATGCCCAGTTCTCTGCGCAGCAGGCTGCCTATAACCAGCTTGTTACACCCACCCCTGCAAATGCGACATTACTTCAAAAGGCCAATCAGGCTCTACAGGCAGCTCATGCCGCCGCCAACGCGAGTGCGCTTGCAGCGGTTACGCTACCTGCAGCCGTATCTGATACAACCGATGTGGCCAATAAGGCAGTAGCACAAGCGGCCGCGGCGGTTGTTGCGCCATCTCTTTCTGCGCACCCTTATTTACAGGCTCAGCCCGTCACATCACCTTTAGTAATTGTATCAAACAACGCGTATGATGCTGCTCACCTTAGCTCAACTGACCTGCCATATGACCCATCCGCAAATACGGCATCTCCTTATTTACTAAACTCAATTGGGCTTGGTTACCAGACAAATAACGCGGATGCGAGTGGAAATAACGCTGGTAATATCCGCACACATTTGAACACCTCTGTCACAACTGCAAATACCCTGGTTAACCAACTACAAAACCAGGCTCAGTGGCATATGACTGGAGAGAGTGGCGCAACATACCCGCCCACGGGTCATCCATCTGCCTTTGGAGAAGTTGCTCCTCTGACAGATGCGGCAATCGTTGCGGCTACGGGTCAACTTGAGTCTAGCGGACCTTATTACGCTGCCGCAACAACTGGTACTAATTCATGGCGCGGCCGTGCTGACAGAGATGAAATGCTTCCTGCGGCTGGCACAGAATATACAGCCGCATTATTCGCAGCTCGTGCCAGGGACATTGCACAATCAGGCGCCATTCAAATCAGCTCCTATCAGTCAGGTGCTGGTTCTACCAACACGGACGGGTTTAAGCTAGCCTGTGGCTCTGCATCAGCTGCGGCTTCATGCCTTGCTGCGGTCTACACAGTTACTGAGGATGAGAAAAAGGCTGATGAGGAGGCTGGCTTTCCTTACGGTTCCGTAGATACGTCAGGTGGCTCAGATGCAAGTGGTAACTACAACGGTATCACGCCTGGCCTGATTAACTTGCGTAATATTTATGCGAACACGACCCTTGCGGCTCGCCGTGCGACTACTGCGCACAAGGCGGCCAAGGATGCCAAGGATGCATTCCTTGTCTGGGCTGAGGCAAAGGAGCATGCTGATGCTGTACAAAGCGAGGCTACCACTTTATACAACCAGGTGCCTGCGCCTACAAATGACGAAGTGCGTGTCATGGACAAGAAAGTCCTCGCTGCAAAGTCTGCTTTAACAGTTGCATCCTACAAGCTCGGTGTAGCGGATGAGGCGGCTGTATTTTCAGCCCGCCTTGCCCAACAATCTTGCGCCTCTACATCAGTGTTCATGGGTAATCTAATTGAGGCTACTTTTGACCAGCTTGGTAACTTGAACGCGGTTCCCAACGATGACGTCGATGACTTCCAGGGCCAGAACAACGATAACTGCCCTGCGATTACTGTATACGATGCAAGTGGCACAGACGTTGATGCTAAGAACGCCTTGCGCGCGGCCCAGGCGATGATCCAGGCTGCGACAAATGACAATTACCTCACTACTTCTATTGACACGTGGAATTACCATGGTGTTACAGGCGTCGACACTTCTGGTAATGAGACTGTCAATCTAACTGGCACCAGGCTCCTTGTTCAAGACGCGCAGTATGCTGCCGCTGGCGCAGCTGGGCAGGTCGCGAACGTTGCTTTTGCCGATGCCACGGAGTCGATTTCCCGTTTCACAGACTGGCACAACGTCTCCTTGGTGGCAAATGCCGCTAACGCTGCTAGTGCACTAGTTTACACGGCTCTAACGGATGCTTCTGGTGGTTCCATGGCTGCTGATGCGTCAGGTAATAACGCCCTAGTTCGTGCGGTTAATGCTATGACAACAACATTGTCACTCATTGTTGGCGCGACTACGCCTTTTAACCAGCAGGCCACGCCTTCTGCAACAATCGCCACAAATAACGTAGTTGCTCTAAAGGCCAAGCTTGAAAATGCTCAGAATGTCTGCCAGGCGGCACAGGTAGCCATAGAGTTGGCGGCCTCCACTTACAGCGCTGGTAGTTCTAACATCTCTGGTCAGGCAGGTGGAGGTGGCTCTATTTTTACGGTCAACATGGCGTATGCTAAGGTCACGGCGGATGCTGCGCAGGCCGCATGCACTGCGGCAGCCATTCTTGCGCGTGAGCAGGCGGTCCTAGCGGCCCGCCGTGCCAACTACTCTGCGGCGGCGCTGAGAAAGCTTGTTGGAGAGGGTGTAATCGGTCGCGCGGTTGCTGGCTTCTTAGACGCCTCTGGCAACCTTGTAACCCAGACTGGATATGGTCCCTCGAACAAATTACCTTACAGTGCCACTGGGACTACTACGGTCAATGGTTCCAAGCCTCCTGCGGTTACGCAAGATACCGTCCTATACCAGGGATGCGGAGGTCTATCATTTGGTGACGATGACTTAGGTGATTTACAGTCAGGTACTGTTCCAAACCCTGGAGGCAACCCCCAGCCAAGTGTCATCACGAATTTAACATACACTTCATCTCAATTCGATAACGTCTACTCAGCCGTCAAGGGCTTTGCCGAGGCCGCCCAGTTCGTTATCGAAGAATTACAAGGAGACTCATCTGGTAACAGCGCCCTTGATTTTGGAGCAGATAATATTGACGACGTTCTAAACAGATACCCCAACGTCAATGCAGTTAACGCCCTTAATACTACCCTGGGTGCGTCTGGTGCTGATACCCTAGAGGCCTACCAGGCCTGCTTACTGGCGGCCTATGAGGCTCAGCAGTGGGTAGTTGCGTCAGCGAATGCGTCCTTTGTCACGTTCGGCCACACCCCCGCGAACGTGAACCTTGTTACATTCACACCTTCTCTCCTGGGTGTTGCGAACAAGCTTGCTTCTGATGCCGACGATTGCTTACAGACAGTTCTAAATGCGGAGGGGTCTATCTTATATGCCTTATCTCTGCGCCCTGACAGAGTGCTTCTTCACGACCTGGATGCCTCTAACTTTGCTGCGGCATTCAACGCCAACCAGTCAGCCGCTGACACTTACCTCGAGATGATGAATAAGGCGGTTGAGCATGAGTTAAATACTGTTACCGCGTTCCATTTGGCGGATTTGGCAAATGCCCTATCTCCTCTAGTAGCGTGTGCTGTAACGGCTGCGAACCAGGCGTCCGCTCTTGGCGCTATGTCTTGGTCTTCACCTACCCCGAATTCTAATTTCGCGTCAAATGCGGCTCTGGCGGCGGCGAATTTCCCTGCAGGTGGATGGGGATCTGCTTCAATGCCAACCCTTGCTGCGAACCTTGGGGCCCAGAATACAAGTTCGACAAATCCCAATTACGGCCCTTACAACGGTACTGGCACGGGCGCGGCCCCTTTCCCCGCTCCATTTGCCAGCACGTCATCCCGTATCCAGGCGCCTGCTCACCAGGTCTTACAAGCCTCTTCTCAACTCCTCCAGCTTGCATTATCTGATGCCACGCTTGCAGCCGCGAAGGCCGCGTCAGATGCAGCTGCTTCTGCGACTGAATTTAACAACTTGATGGTCAATGTCTCTACAGTTACGCCTTCTCTAGTTGACGCCGCAACAAAGGCTGCTCAGGACACATTGGCTGCGGCGCAGGCTGCGAAGTATGCCACATTCTTCGGCAATCAAGGTGAGGTATCGACTGACATGACTAACGTTGTATTTAAGTATCTCGAGAAGAATTATACAGCGATTTTGGCCGCTGCGAATGCCGCTCGTGCGAACTTGCAGGCCATTACACCTGGAGATGCCCGTTATGCCTCAAGACAGAATATGTTGACTATGTGGAACACGGCGGTTGATGCTGCCGCTGAGGCTGTTCAGGCGGCGGCGAATGCGCCCACCAACTTTAGATATATCACCATGACAACTGTAGAAGATGGCACTGTAGAGGTGCTGGACCCAACCTCAGTTATCCCTGCAAGCCTTGGAGACTTAAGAGTCATGGGTCTGGCGCCTTTAACATATGCCACAAACGGCAATACGGCTCCCTATGCAGTCCCTTCAAGTGTGACGGTAGAAGATTACAACCCCACTGTAATATACGGTGCATCGATAGATGCTGACCCGGAATCGGATGCACAACCCTCACTCCTTTCTAAGCTGAACGTGGCGGTTCGCAATGCCTACAATGCGACGACAGGTGCCCCTAACCCTGTCGGAGGCAACTACCGCTATATCAACATTGAATGGCCAATTGGCTCTGGCACCAGAGTTACCAACGTCCCTGAAAACGTTAATGACACAAATCAGGCATACAACACAGCAGTTGCTGCATTAAGTGCCACGTCAAGTGTCGCAAACTCAACTGTATCTGCAGTCTTGACTGCGGCTCTTGCTATCAAGGCGGCATATGATGCCGCGGTTGCTGCCGCGGCGGCGGCCCAACCTACCGACGTAATTCGCGATGCTTCAGGAAACAGTGACCTTGAAGAATCTTATCGCGATGCGAGTGGAACTGATATTGACATGATAGCAGCAAGAAGTATCGCAGTTGGCTTCTGGAACAACGCTGTTCAATTCTCGTCAACACTTGTTTCTGGTGAGGTACCAAAGTCAGCAGATAATCTAGCTAGGCTAATGGCGATTGTTGGTATTAATTTTAACCTGGTTAAACCTGCTGACGAAACTGCCCAGGCTATTTCAGCTGCAGAATTGGCTAATGATAAACAGGCTGAGATAATGGCCGCTTGGGCTAAAGGAGACCAATACTCAGGCACCTTCAGAAATGACTGGCCTGGATATCTGGATGCAAGCGGAGCTCAGGTTGAACTAAATGAGCTTTTAACTAATGGTACAGCAGTAGGTCAATACGAATATACGGATGGTTCTGGTACTTCAACGGCTAGCTGGAATACCGAAAAGTGGTCTGCTTACTACTGGACTAAGGGCTTGATGCCAACAGGCACGGTTGCCTACGTAACAGCTGAGAATGCGTGGAACTCTGTTCTGGCAGCATATAACAGTGCTGTAGTCTCACAAACAGGTGTAGGTAATATTTTTAATAACAATGCGGCTTCTGCTAACATGACTAAGGCGATATCAGTATATTCTGTGAAGATTGCCCTTCAGTCTGCCGCCCGTGCGGCGGCGGCGGCGCAAATGTCAGCAGCAAACTCTTCGGCTCTTGCCACTGCTACCGACTCTTACCAGGACCGCGCTGCCGAGGCGGCAATGGATGCTGCGTATGCGTCCACAGCTAACCTCAACATGTATCGCTGCGTCCCCGATATTGCTATGCACGCCAATGCCGATGACTTACCAGTAATCTTCCGCATGAATGGTGGCAATGTATATGTGGGTGGTACAGCCGTTGCGACTTCTATGTTTGCTGGGTTTTTGGGTGTTGTTCAGTCTCAGTCTCCCATCAACTACTTCGTTAACCCCATGTTATACGACAACTATACCTTCCCAAGCCCCCTGTTCAATGACATTTCTGGTTCTAAGCAGGTATGGTATGAAGGTGGGCTAGGTGGTGCAACGGTGCCCCCTCGCATTGCCAATATCTTACCAGGCCTCCATAATCCTACTTCTGGCCTTGGCTCTGGCTTATACAATTGCAATGTTGGCCTTGGTTCTATCAGCGGTATGAACCTGTCTGCGCTAATGCAAGTGCCCCGCCTTGTCAACAAGCTCAGCCCTGCTGATGAGGATAATATGGTGGTACAAGTATACCCTGGAACATCAGAAACACTTACAGTATATGTAGAACCTGTCACTGCCTACAGCCCATATGTCTCTTGGTCTTGCTCTAGCCCTAACGCGGTTGTTTCTCAGACAAACGGCCCTTCGATAACTTCTAACGGCACGAACGACATGGATCCATACGTAACTTACAATCCCTTAAAACACGATAGCAGTGGTAACCAATTGCCACCTACAACCACGAATGGCGATTATGCCATGGGTAACCTTGGTGATGTCGTAATCGGAGTGAACCCTTACACCGACAACCCTTGCTACATCTTCACTGCCACGGTCACAGGTATCACGTCTGTCCCTAGCTCGGCCCCTCTGCCTGTAGTAACAGTGTCAAGCACAGACGGCTCCAGTGTCTACGGAAAATACAGTGTTTCTGTTCTACCTGCAATTCAGGTGACTGGTGTCTCAATCTCTTCTGAGAACACCCACGAGAACCCTGCGAATACTACACTGTTCTTGGGCACGACGCTCCAGCTCAACGCCAATGTTACACCTCTGTCTGCTACCAACAAGCGCGTTTATTGGTGGTCTTCTAACACGGCGGTTGTCAACGTGGATGCCAGTGGACTACTAACATCTCTTGCGCCTGGCCATGTCACGATCAAGGCTACATCTGTTAATAACAACATCTCGGCCTCAATCAGCGTATATGTCCCTACGCCTATCACGGGCCTCAGTGTTCTTCCTACAACAATTACTCTCAATCCTAATATGGGTGCGTTCCCTCTGAAGAACTTGGGTCTAATCCGTGCTGTTGTGCAGCCGGCCGAGGCTGATTACAAGCACCTCAGCTGGGAGATTGTATCTAGCCAGCAGGCTCAACCTGCTCCCACGGGTATTACAGATGTTATCAGCTTACCTCGCGATGGCACCGTCTTAGCTCGTGACAGCAGTGGCGATATAACGGATAACACAGAGGCCACGGTGACCGCCCTCTCCAATGGTACCGCGGTAATCAAGGTTTCCACCTATGGAGAGCCATATGGTGTATATGGCACATACACTTCCATGGTAACTGTTAATGTGGTGACACCCCTCACCGACGTCGTCATGACAGAGACAGATATGGTAATTAACTTGAACCCTCACACTGCACAGTACGACAGCGAACGCAGTCTCCCAGAGGTATATAAGGTCACTGCTACACTCAAGCCTGCTTACCCTTCTAACATGAATGTATTCTGGTCTTCTAGCAACCCCAAGGTTGCCGTTGTCTCCAACAACACGCCTGCGGTTCTCAACACCTCTGTGTCTGACCCCAACTTCGGACTATGGCAGATATCTGAGACAATCACTCCTCTGTCTAACGGCACGACTGTCATCAAGGTTACTACGGCCGACGGCTCCAAGACGGCGACTACTACTGTCGTTGTCACCACACCTGTGACTGGCCTCTCCATGAGTGCGATGCCCATTATACTCAACCCCACGAAGCTCTACACTCTACAGGCCACGGTTCTACCTACAACTGCGACAAACCGCTCATTAGTATGGGAGTCTACTAATACGGCTGTTGCGACGGTCGACGCAAATGGTGTGGTTAAGGCGATTACATCTGGTTCTTGCGGTATCCGTGCTACCACCGTTGACGGCGACTTTTCCGCCCTGTCCGAGATTAGTGTCGTAACACCGCTGGTTGGAGTGCAGCTCATGGTGAACACGCCTCTACCTATCCACATCAACGACATGGTTCAGATATTGGTTGTCATGGTTCCCACTACGGCGAGCAACCAGCAATTCACATGGACTGTCACGGATGGCATTGATGGCAACATCTTTACAACGGGGCCTCCTCAGAATGGCAACATTGTCTACTTGGACGCGGTCCAGGCTGGCAACTCTGTGTTCACGGTTACAACGGCGGATGGCAACAAGCAGGCTAGCATTAACCTCCAGGTTGTTCAGTGGTAAACGGCAGAAAGTGTTATCAAACTTAGAATAAATTCCTTCAATTATATACAATTAGATATCATATAATGTATTATATGATACCTAAATATTTTCTGTTACTATAAAACATATGTCAATACCTTGGTTTTATATATGGTCTGATGCAGTCTTTAATAAAGTAATGCAGGATACTTTAACGGCATATAACTCAAGGCCCATACGTTCAGATGCTTCTTCTTTATCAGATATAGCAAAGATAATTGTTGAATGTTTTTCGGAAACAACTGCGCCTTATCTAATATTTTCTGTCTCAGATGCAATTATAAAGCCAGATATTTCGTCTGAAATTTTTACTTTAGAACATGATATGGTATTTTTAGAAGGTCCAAAGGGTGAGTCTCAGACGGGTCTGATGTATCTGAAGAATTCATCAGATGTACTGGAATTTTGGAAATCTGTTACAACCCTGGAAGAATCTCTGAGTTCGTTTAAGGGCAAGTGGGGGAAATTTTCCAAAAAATGTCTGACGACAGATAATTGGGATAAGAGGTCTGAATTTTTCTTTTTACAGTTAGTATCAAATAATTACGGAAAGGAGTTTGACTTTGCAGAAAAAATTTTTACAATGGCGCAATATGTTGAATTTCAGCCCTATATGCAATATGTTCCAGAAGATGTGGTGCCATTTATTTACAAGATACAGGAACTATTGTTTCTTACACACAAAGAAATGAAGAAATCATAGTAAAATGCGTTGAAATTATGAATTACTTTCCGGCTAAAGAAGTATATGGGCGTCTTAGAACAAGCGCAGGAATTTGTAACGGAGCATGCGTTTACAATTGGCGTTGGGCTTCTAGTAGCAGTTCTTATTGCGGCCGGCATATGGTTTTGGATGTCTCGCGCTTCCCAGAAGAGCCCTGTCTTAGAGAACCAGGCTCGTGTAAATGAGGCAACCACCAGCGACGAACGCTCCGATGGACCATCTCAGGAGCAGCTCGAAGAAATGGCCAGGTATCGTGAACAGATGGAATCACAGCAACAGGCCCAGGAAGGTAACCAGATGCCACCAGGCCCGACTGAATAACTAAGTAAAAAAACAGAGGCTTTATTATTTATACTCAGCAGATGGACCAGAGCCAGTTGTTGAGTTTAACTACAGCTAATTTAGCACTATTTAATACTGCGAGATATCAGGCATATCCTGGGCCAGAGGGTCCAGAAGGACCAACTGGAGCGGCAGGTCCAACGGGTCCAGCGGGTGTAAATGGTATAAACGGAATACAGGGTATAAATGGAACAGCAACGAATACGGGTGCAACAGGTGCATCTGGTACACCAGGGACAGCGGGTGCAAATGGAATAAATGGTTTAGAGGGTTCAACTGGTGCTACCGGCCCACGAGGCACACCTGGAGGGTCAACGGGTGACAAAGGGCCTACCGGTGATCCTGGACCATCCGGTTCAGGTGGATCCGGTGGTAGCTATGGAGTTATTAAAGTTCCATCGAGCACTGCAAATTTTAATTTTTCTCAAGCAGTCTCTACACTTCCATCAAGTTTTGGAGTATTTAACCCTGGAACCCTATCTGATAGTTCTTCATTTACTATTACACTAAACGGCACATATAATATATCAAACCTTCCATTTTATAATTTGACAGCATATGTATATAGTACAACCGCTGGATATATAAATTGTCAAAGGCAATTAGGCGCACAATCAGGTGTCGCTGCTGCTAGTATAACTATGAATTCTTCTATAACAACAATTACATTTAATTATATTAATAAGACAAATTTTCCATATACTTCCAATGATAATGTTGGATATGCTTTATATATATGTTTTAATATTTTAAATTAAATTACTCATAACACAATGCTAAGTGTAAAAGTCTTATATTCTTTGACGCTTAACATTAGTAAGGATGGCAGATCCTAGTTTTTGTCCAGAGGTATTATTTACAAATGTGTCTTCAACTCCTTACACAAACATATATACTGCTACGATTACCAGTCCAGTGGCCTCAAATATTGCTGTTGGAATGTGGGCAGTAAATACTTCATACGGACATGCCTTCAAGATTAATTCAGTAACAGCTATTTCTGCTACAGTGATAAATGTTGTCTTAGAAGACGTAAATGGATATAATAGTCAAAATGACCCTCCCGGTAATGGCGGTGGTCCTGCAAATGATACAAATGGATATGTTTTTAACCTTACAGCCACAGGTTTAAATAGTCTTTCGTCAATAACTTCTTTGAAAAATTTATCATGGGGTGGAGAATTAATTATCCGTTTTGCAGATATCTTTACAACAACAAAAGAGATATCGCAACCCCTTATATTAATACCACCAATTTGTCTGGAAGTATTATTTACAAATGTAGCGCCAACTAAAAATGCAAATATCTATACCGCAACATTTACAACAAACGGTCAAGGATATAATGGTGGCGCAAATTTCTACTATGCGCCAAACATTGCAGTTGGAATGTGGGCAGCCAATAGTGCAAGTGGTTACGCATTTCAGGTTTTATCTACGTTCAACATAACTCAAGATTCAGTTGATGTAGTCATTGGAGATATTGACGGATTTAATGCTATTATTGACCCTTCTGGTATTGGCGGTGGACCCTCAAATAATGCAAGTGGTTATATTTTTCAGTTAAATAAAGTTGGAATTCCAGTATTAAATGAGGCAGATGACCCACCAAATATTTTTTGGGCAGAATCTTTAATTTCAAGATTCGGATTTTTTCAGGCGGCTAATTCTCCTGGTGGCTTAACTGGCACAACTGGCGAGAAAGGCGATACAGGCTCAACGGGTGTTGTCGGCAATATGGGTCCAACTGGTCCAGATGGACAAATTGGTCCAACTGGTTCTACCGGATTTACGGGATTTACTGGTTCAACTGGTTCGCTTGGTCAAACTGGTGCTCAAGGTGATACAGGGTCAACTGGTGCTACAGGTATAAAAGGTGATACAGGTGTAAAAGGTGATACAGGATTTACTGGTGATATTGGTTTTACTGGTTCTACTGGAGAAACCGGTACTAAAGGTGATACCGGTATTCAAGGAACAACTGGTCAACAGGGTAAAATAGGTCCAGCGGGTGCTAAGGGTGATATAGGCTCGACTGGTTTTACTGGTTTTACTGGAGATATAGGCTTTACAGGTTTTACAGGATTTACAGGTTTTACAGGCTTCACTGGCTCTACAGGCTTTACAGGTTTTACTGGAGATACAGGCTCTACAGGCTTCACAGGTTTTACAGGCTTTACAGGTTTTACTGGAGATACTGGAGTTAAAGGAGATACAGGAGATACAGGAGCTACAGGTTTTACAGGTTTTACAGGTTTTACAGGTTTTACTGGATTTACTGGTATTCAAGGATTAAAAGGTGACACGGGTGATCAGGGTTCAACTGGTTTACAGGGATTAAAAGGCGATACTGGTATTCAAGGTCTGCAGGGAGAAACTGGTTTACAGGGGGTAAAAGGTGACACTGGTATTCAAGGTGCAACAGGTTTAAAAGGTGAAACAGGTGCTCAGGGCCTACTGGGTCAAACAGGTGCTCAGGGTCAGAAAGGTGATACTGGCTCCAAGGGTCTCATGGGTGATACAGGTGCTGAGGGTCAGAAAGGTGATACTGGTGCTCGAGGCCTCCAGGGGATTATGGGTGAAACAGGAGTGACGGGTGCACGAGGTGAACGAGGGTTTACAGGTGCAGAAGGTCCCACTGGTCAACAGGGCAAGATTGGTCCTGTTGGTGCACAGGGTATTCAGGGCCAAACTGGCTCAACTGGTTCAACCGGTTTCACTGGTTCACAGGGTATTCAGGGCCAAACTGGCTCAACTGGTTTCACTGGTTCAACAGGCTCAACTGGTTTTACTGGTTCACAGGGTATTCAGGGCCAAACTGGCTCAACTGGAAAACAAGGTGATACTGGTGCTGTTGGTCAACGTGGTGACACTGGATTAGATGGCGATACTGGTTCAAAAGGAGAACAAGGTGATACAGGAAGACAAGGTGATACTGGTCAGATAGGTTCTACTGGTGTAAAGGGTGAAACAGGTACAGATGGAACAACTGGATATACTGGTGCCGAAGGTTCTACTGGCCAGCAAGGTAAGATTGGCCCAGCAGGGCAACAGGGTTCAACAGGTGCAACAGGCTTTACAGGTTTCACCGGCTTTACAGGCTTTACAGGTTTCACCGGCTTTACAGGCTTTACAGGTTTCACCGGCTTTACAGGCTTTACAGGTTTCACAGGTTTTACAGGTAGCCGTGGTGAGACAGGTATTATAGGCTCTACAGGCTCTACAGGCTTCACAGGTTTTACAGGCTTTACAGGTTTTACAGGATTTACAGGCTTTACAGGATTTACTGGTGAGAAGGGTGAAAAAGGTGATACTGGTATTCAGGGTCGGACTGGTTTTACTGGTTCAACTGGCTCAACTGGTTTTACTGGTTCAACTGGAACCCGTGGTGATACGGGTATACAAGGAACAACTGGTTTTACTGGTTTTACTGGTTCAACTGGAACACGTGGTGACACGGGCACACAAGGTGCAACTGGCACACAAGGTGTAACTGGCACACAAGGTTCAACTGGTACGCGTGGAGACACTGGTGTTACAGGTACGCGCGGAGATACAGGTCAGGCTGGTTCAATTGGGTCAACTGGTCACACTGGCTTACAGGGTGTTAAGGGAGATACAGGAGTAACAGGTTCATTGGGTGCAACTGGTTCAATTGGGTCAACTGGTCACACTGGTCTTAGAGGTCTAAGAGGTGATACAGGTGCAGAAGGTAAGGTTGGTAGTCGTGGTGATACAGGTTTCACGGGCTTTACAGGTTTTACAGGTTTCACGGGCTTTACAGGTTTTACAGGTTTTACTGGCTTTACAGGTATTCAGGGACCCATTGGTCCAAGGGGTTTCCAGGGTGTGCCTGGTAGAGAAGGTGATATAGGAACAACAGGTTACACTGGTACAGGAGAAACTGGAGATACAGGATTTACAGGGTTTACAGGTCATACAGGCTTCACAGGAGAAACGGGACATACAGGAGCATCTGGTATATTTGGCATTGGAACATTTACATTGATTTCCTCTGACCCAACATTTATTAAAATTATAGATTCTGCATCATTCACAAAACAAAATAATGTAGGTTGGAATTCGAATGCATATACCCTAGAGTCATATCCTCTGTGTAAATTAACATTTACAGTCGATCGGGTTAAATCAAGAGCATATGGCGGATTATCATTTTCCCCATGGGAAAATCCACATTTATCCGCTATGGATTATGGTTTTTATGTAGATGACGATAGCTCTATTCAAATTCTTGAGAAGGGTGACCAGCGTCATGTATGCCAGGGTACTGTAAGTCCAAAAATAGTCCTTGGTGTTATATACGACGGAACATCTATTAAATACTATGTAGACGGGGTTTTTGTATATCAAACTATAGTCAATTTATTTTCACCACTTCGTGCTGTATTATCTTTATATTATTCTGGTTACAGTATTAACAATATACATTTTGACCCATTAATAGCTGGTCAGGCTGGTATAGGTGGAGAAACTGGTTCAACCGGTGAGAAGGGATTGAAAGGTGAGACTGGTTCAACGGGATATACTGGTTCAAGAGGAGATACTGGTGAGCAAGGCTTGAGGGGTGATACTGGTGTTCAGGGTAAAGAAGGAAGACAAGGTGATACTGGGTCTCAGGGTAAACAGGGGTCAATGGGTGATACTGGTGTTCAAGGTTCTACTGGTACTCAGGGTGATACAGGAATACAGGGAATTCAAGGTGAAACTGGTTCACGTGGAGATACTGGTGAAAAAGGTGACAGTGGCATTGGCGGCGAAACAGGAGAAAAGGGTGATACTGGTGCTCAGGGCTTAGTGGGTGATACCGGTTCTCGCGGCATTGAGGGTTCAACTGGTTATACTGGCACTAGAGGTGAGACAGGAAGTCAGGGCGTACATGGTGACACTGGATTGGCTGGTAAGGGTACCTTCACTCTTAAACAGAACATATTAAATAATTCAAATGAAATATTATGTTTAGATTCGGCCACAATAACAAAAACTGGAGAACCAGGGTGGAATTCTAATATATATTCTATCGAATCATATGTTACACCTAGGCTTTCATTTACAGTATCTACGTTGAATGTCGATACAATAATTGGTTTATCCTACAATCCATCTATAAGCACATCATCATCTGCTATAAATTATGGATTTTATTTGAGAGAAGATAATTCTATTGCAATTTATGAATCTGATATATTGGTTAAAAGTGTCCTTGGAAATTATACAAGGGATACTGTATTTTTAATTCAAATTATTAATTCATATGTAAAGTATTATATTTCTGGATACTGTGTGCATGAAACAAAGCTTAGCTCATTTACACCATTGTTTGCAAATTTCGTAATAAATACATTAGGTTATTATATTGAAAATATTCATTTCGACCAACTAATTCAGGGTGTTGATGGTGAAACTGGTATGCAAGGTATCAAAGGTGATACGGGAGCAGATGGAAAAAAAGGTGATACAGGTCTACAGGGTATACAGGGCCAAGATGGTTCTACTGGAGAAAGGGGTGAGACAGGGTCTCGTGGTGATGTAGGAGCAACTGGTATTCAAGGTGAACAAGGCATCCAAGGTGCCCAAGGTGAACAAGGTGCCCAAGGTCAACGAGGTCTCCAAGGTGAAAGGGGGTATACAGGTGCCATGGGAAAAGATGGTATTGATGGCAGTACAGGTTCGCAAGGAAAAGCTGGTGACACTGGTACTAGAGGGGAACAAGGTATTGAGGGACATACGGGCCAGACTGGTGCTAAGGGAGAAGCAGGTTCTACTGGTACCCAAGGCAGTACAGGTGAACAGGGCCCAGCTGGAAAAGAAGGATTATCTGGAGAAAAGGGTGATACAGGTGCTAAAGGAGAAGATGGTTCTACTGGACTTCAAGGTAGCACAGGTGAACGCGGAATTGAAGGTCAAAAGGGTGAAACTGGTTATACTGGTTACAGAGGAGAAACAGGAGCTCAGGGTCAGAAGGGTGATACAGGCCTTCAGGGTATTGAAGGGCAGAAAGGTGAAAAGGGCGATACTGGTGAAAAAGGCGAAAATGGGGCAACTGGTTATACCGGTGCTCGAGGAGAAATGGGTATTAAGGGAGAAGAAGGTTCTACTGGTTCTCAAGGTAGCACCGGTGCTCAGGGCATTGAAGGGCAGAAGGGTGACACCGGTTCCAGAGGTGAAGATGGCTCAACTGGTGCTCAAGGGCGTGATGGCTCAACTGGTGCTCAAGGGCTTGAAGGGCAAAAAGGAGACACTGGTGCTAAAGGTGATACAGGTGTAGAAGGTGAAAGAGGAGAAAGGGGTGATACAGGTGAAAAGGGAGATATGGGTTCTACTGGAAGAGAAGGTATAAAAGGTGACACTGGTGTTTCTGGGAAAGGCACATTTACTTTAGTGGAACCGCTATTAAATGGCAATAATAAAATATATTTCTTAGATTCTTCTACAATTATAAAAGAAGGAGAAAGCGGATGGAATGCAAGTATTTACTCTTTAGAAAGTTATCTAACTTCTAGATTATCATTTACGTGTGGTTCTTTACAATCAAATGCAGTAATAGGCCTAACAACTGAACCAAAAATATCTACTTCTTTTACAAGCGCAAACTACAGTTTCCATGTATCTAATGATAACAGTATTGCTATATACGAAACGGGAATACTAGTAAAAACTGCAATTGGAGCATATTCATTAGAAACCGTATTTGAAATCTACTCTGATAATTCTAAAATAAAATACGTTATTGATGGAGTGTGTGTCCATGAAACAAGTGTAGAAATAATTTCACCATTGCATGCAACATTTCATTTATACGATTCTACATTTACAATTCGTAATATACACTTCGACCCTGTATTTTATGGTAAAGATGGTTTACAAGGTAGCACAGGTATTCAAGGTCTGCGGGGAGACACTGGTGAAAGAGGAATTGCTGGTGCTACAGGAGAAGCAGGTAGAGATGGTAAGCAAGGTGATACTGGTTCTCGTGGTGAACTAGGGGCAACTGGTGCACAAGGTGTAGCTGGTGCAGAAGGATTACAGGGGTCAACTGGTTACACTGGAACTCGCGGTGAAACGGGGACTAAGGGAGATGATGGTTCTACTGGTGCCCAGGGCAGCACTGGTGCTCAGGGTATTCAAGGAGAGAAGGGGCAGATAGGGGCTACTGGTGAGAAAGGTGATGCTGGTCAAAGGGGAGAAACTGGTGAAAGAGGGGAACGGGGAGAGACTGGTTATACCGGTGCAAAAGGTCAAGATGGATCTACTGGTGCTCAGGGCCTCCAGGGACAAATTGGAGAAACTGGATACACAGGTTCTCGAGGTGATACTGGTATAGATGGTAAACAAGGTGAAAGAGGTGATAAAGGAGAAATAGGTGCTGATGGCCAAAGGGGAGAAACTGGTGAAAGAGGGGAACGGGGAGAGATTGGTTATACAGGTGCAAAAGGTCAAGATGGGTCTACTGGACTGGTAGGTAGTACTGGAGACCAGGGTCTTCAAGGTCAGAAAGGTGATACTGGTTCACAGGGCCTTGAAGGCCAGAGGGGTCATACTGGCGCTGATGGTCAGAAGGGAGAAAGGGGTATCCAAGGTGAAATAGGATACACTGGTGCTAAAGGTGATACAGGTGTAGAAGGTGAAAGAGGAGAAAGGGGTTTTCAGGGTGACACGGGTGAAAAAGGAGATGTGGGTTCTACTGGAAGAGAGGGTGTAAAAGGTGACACTGGTGTTTCTGGGAAAGGCACATTTACTTTAGTGGAACCGCTATTGAATGGGGATAATAAAATATATTTGATAGATTCTTCTACAATTATAAAAGAAGGAGATAGCGGGTGGAATGCAAGTATTTAT
>Ga0209358_10000560_pt1 | contig 32457 bp, 44 predicted proteins | sample LauGreFa1BDMLBSN_2_FD_187574 | JGI IMG/M metagenome (GOLD analysis project Ga0209358, IMG submission 187574) | Freshwater lake microbial communities from Lake Michigan, USA - Fa13.BD.MLB.SN (SPAdes) (version 2) | ecosystem: Environmental > Aquatic > Freshwater > Lake | place: Lake Michigan, USA... | reverse complement strand
AAGCCCTGCTGAATGACGGCGCAGGGCCAGCGACCGGAGTAAGCGACTTATTGAGTGCGAATTGGAGATTGAGCGTTGGATCGGGTTCGCTGAGAAGTTGCAGCGTGGCATTCGGCAAGCGTTTTTTGAAATAGCGCAGGCGGGCGATGTGGCCATTATGAAATCTTGTAACGCCATACTCATTGCCAATATCCATCCTGTCTATTCCAGACGGGATAGTTCCGCTTGTGTCTGTTGCAACAGATGCACCATTCAATGATGCTGCAAAATCGTTAGACTTATACGCTGCTGATAATTTGGTTGGCGCATTTGCTGATGCGATAGATCCGGCTGAAAACCAAGCTTGAACCGTGCCATCTTGAACGAAAAATGCTTCTCCTGCTGGTGACTGGGACGCAAACAATGTGACTGCTCTGCTGGTATCGCTTGTTTTCACAGCAGTAGCAATTCTTGGGTAGCCTGAACTAAAATTGGCATCTACCGAAGCCAACCTGTCATATTCAGCAACCAGCGTCCCCTCCGTCCCATTCCAGAATCCGCTGAAATCGCTTCCAGTAATCTGGCAGACATCTGCGGAGCGGGTAGTGGATGCTGAGGTTGTTGGGATGTAGCTGGTAGCAAATGATCCAGTTTCATACTGTGCGCCAAATATGAAATTGCTTTGTCCAGATGTGCAACCAAGACTGCTGAAGGAATTGCAGGTTGGATAAATATAACCCGTAAGGTTGTTTGAGTTGCTTTTCGTAAATGTTAGCCGACAGCGATACCATCCATTTCCACAATCGGATAAGCCATGCGAAATATTGGTGTATCCTCCAACCGATGAAAGGTTCCCAGACAAACCATTGGTTAGATCAAAAAAAACATAAACATCGTTTGAAGTCTCCCCTGCTTCAATTGCAACGAACCCATTGTTATCTTTTTTGGCAAAAAATGAAAAAGTATATGTTGCCGATGGAGAGGATAATCCACTTTGAACTAAATAAAAACCTCCCGGAGCTGTAACTGTGCATTCCGCACCCCAAGCGTTACTAGTGCCATCTGGGCTCGCTGCATTTTGTGTGACTGTTCCACGACTTAATGCTATAGACCAAGGCGAATTACCAAAGCCATTTGACTGTAGGAAGCCATTCGTCCTCTGCTCCTCCACCAGCAGACCACGACTCACCCAGCTTGTGCCGTTGAATGTGTGATCGAAGCGGGGTCCTGAATTTGAAGCACTGGTTGTTTTTGAATATGTATTTAGCGAAGATCCGATTTCGGATTGCGCTCCCCACATATAAAATTGCTTTGAACCAGAACCTGTTGAAAATGTAGCTGTTGCTGACTGCTGAAATGTTGCCCAAATTGCCGTTGTTCCAGCAACGGTTTTTGTCACAGAACATCTAAACCAACCGTTTCCAGCATCAGAAATAGACGCTGATGTACCGGAGGTTGTTTCTGTGACCAGCGCAGTATCAAGATCAAAAACAGCCCTATGTGCCGTACTTGATGTTTCGATCTGTGCAGAGAAGTACCTATGGTCAACCTTTTTCACATAGACCGAAATAGTTCCAATAGAAGATGAAATTTGCGGGTTTTGATAAATTTGAGAACCACTATTGAATGTTATAGTGTCAGCAGTAAGCGACCCATCTGGAGCTACTGCTGTATTCCCAGACCGTGTAGTGCTACCGCCAGACCAATAGGTTCCATTTGTGAAATCTTCGCTATAAAGCAAAAGATTCAGCCCCATAGTTCTCAGGATTCCATCACTACCAAAATAGGTTCCAATGCTTGCCCGGCTGAATGATGGCGTGGGGCCACGATAAGCGGTAAGGCTCTTATCGAGAGCGAAACGGAGATCGAGGGCAGCGGATAGGCCGGGATTCGTTCTTCCAGCGTGGAGGAGTGGTAGGGACATTTACGGCATCCTCAAGTGCTGCGTGACTATGGAAAGCTTCTCGACCACTTCTTCCATCTTGTCAATTTTGGTGTTCATTTTGTCTAAGCCGGCTTGAAGGCCAACCAATATGTCAGCCTGCTTTTCAACTGTTTTGGCCAATGATTTGTTTGTTTCTTCGGTTGAATCCAAAAACTTTGTATGTCGATCCCGAAGCGGGACAACCACATAAACGCCAATCCACAGCAGCGAGGCAGCACCAATCCCGTATTCCAAAACCTTGCCCCAATCAACAGCTGCCTCTGCCATGAATGACTCCCCGAATAAAAAGCCAGCGCAAGCGATCGTTCCAATCAATCGCTTGCGCTTGTTGTTCACTTCTTCAATTTCTCGATCAAAATGCCAAGAAGGTAATTGGCAACAAACATCAGCAAAGCTGGGCTGAATGCAACAACACCTTCCGATGGATTTTGACCGAGCATTTCAAGGGCTTCAATCGGATCGTCCGTTCCGATTGAATCGCCAACCACCGATTTAGGCGCACCGGCGATTGATCGGTAACACCATTTCAGCAAATCAAGAATTGATTCAAAGACCTCGACATCCCAAGGACGATTGCCTTTGGCGAAATCGAGGACAATAGCAAACGCAGCTGTAGGAAACATCATTTTTCCCCTTCTGGAAAAAGCGAAAATAAGCCTCGCAAGTTTGGCGTATCCTCTATTTAAGTAAATGATCCAATCAAACAAACCAAAAATCCCTCGCTGGAAATCCTTGCACGGATGAAAACGCCCAAGTGTCATTCATCTTGAGCATCTTGGAAAATGTGATTTCGTCACAATAAAATCCTTCGGGGCCGGGATCACCCGGGCCAACTGGGCCAGTATGCGCCGATGCGCCCCATGAATTATCTATGCGAAAATACGATTTGCCAGATATGTTCGCATATCCAGCAACGCACATACAATGGTTCCAAGTGCCGGATGGTTGAGCGATTCCCGATGCGTTTCTTGACATCGAAAATCCTTGCGAAGAACAAACCGCAATGCCGTAGCCTTGGGCCAATGCTTTCTTCGCTTCTTCAATTGTTTTAACCAGCGTTGTGGTTTTGACCGGATACCGTTTGGCAACGGATTCCAATTCAGACGGAACGCCAGTCGCACCGAATTCACGACAGCGTTTTTCATCGTATTGGCGCAAATCAAATTGACCGTAAACCGCACGATCAATCACGCCCCATTGATTCACGAATTTTGCAGCCCATGCGCCGATGGAACCATCCCCACGAAGGCGACCACCACCTATTTCGACACGACTGCCACCGTAAGTTATTTCTTCTGCTATGTCTCGATATTCTTCTTGGTCGCCACGGGCGATTTCGCTCAACATGGTGTATTCGATGGCTCGGTTTGTGCCGAAGCTTACACAACTGCCTACCCGGCCTTGGTTCCTTGGTGGAAGCAATTTCCCAAGAACCTTTTTGGCTGCATCCCAAAGGAAAACATTTTTCGGCAATTCAGCTTCTGGAATTGAACCAGCTGGCGTGTCACCAAATGATTGATATTCCAAATCGGAAGCAATTTGCGCCACCGCTTCAGGATCGTCCACCCATCCCTGAGCGTATTCGGTTAATTCATCCATTGGCCAAACCCTCCAAAATGGCTGATAAACTGGTGAAATAATCGGATAGCGAAGTCCTTAATTCTTCGCTTAACACCATGTCGCCACGACTGCCAAATCTTTGTTTCATGTCAGCAGCAATGGCCCTGCGAATTTCCACGATGGATTGCGGGTTTAACTTGGCAATTGCTTGCGCTTGAAGCCCGTTGTAAACATCCGCAACAGTTGAATTGCGAGGTAATTCGCTTGCGCCTTGACGATAAATGGATGCCAAAACTTTAACTTGCTGATTCATGCCCGGTTCTTGAAGACCGCCATAAATCCCAGCAAGCGTTTGCCCAAGAGCAGCGAGCGGGTCAGGTTTTGGGGGAACAATAGGATTAGGCGAAGGATTTGGTGCATTCCCGATGATTACTGTCACGGTTGATGGATCACTTGGCTTATTGCCGATCGCCGTATAAGCGATGATTCTGTAACGACCAGCGGGGCCTGTAACGACAGTCGCCTTTTTGTTTGCCAACAATTCAGCTGGGAAGATGGATAAACCCGGATCGACAGAAACGAACCGAACTATTTCGCCGGAAGTTTCGGCGATGATAGTGATGAATTGATTTGGCTCGCCACGGATTTCCGTTGGCAGTTTCAAATCCTGACTAAAAACAAGCAGCAAAAATCCAAGCATATTCATTCCTCCCCGGAATACTTTTCACAGGTCAAACATTGCCTTCCACCAGACAAATCAACCAATCGGCATCTTTCAAAAATAGCACATTCATATTCGTGGCAAGCGCCACAACCGGATCGGTTTGTACCTTCAATGCGATTTCCCAAATGGACGCAAGGAAGACGCATTCTTTGAATTTGTGGCGGGATGAGTACAGGTATTTCCGGTTCGTTCAAATTTTCTTGAAAATTTGCTGGCGATGATTCGTATATAGGGTAGGAACCTTCTGAAACTGGCGTGTAACATTCTTCAGGCAACAATTCTGAATTTGGGAAATTCAAAGCGTATAGATAAACATCAAAGCCGGTTCGTGTCGCAGTAAGAATTCTGGGACTGTTTGTTTTCGCCACATTGGCAATTGAAATGACCCAACCAGCCCCATTGTCATTGGTGCAAATATAAATCGGCCCGCCATTTATTTGTTTGACAATAACATCAATGCCGGCAACGGACGGAGCGTGTTGAACTTGTTGAACAGCCCCAATGGCTTCGATTCCACCGGGCAATCCAAGAACCCCGTAAGTTGCTGCGAATGTTGCTGTGTTGTAAACGCAAGTGCCAATTGGTGGCGTAACGCTGGTCAATGTGATTGTGTCACAACCGCACGAATCAGTTGCTGCACAAGTCAGCGAATTAAAACCAAATTGAGTGAACCCACGAATGTTGTAATTACTTGTCGATTTGATGAATCCACGAAAACACGACAACCATTGAGAACCATCCCAAAAACCACAAATGTCTGGAACAGCGTTTCCGGTTGATCCGCAACCGATTCGCATGGAAAACATTCCAACATTCATTTTGGCGTAAGAAACCGGATCGCCTTTTCCCCCGATTTGATTGACTGAAATTGAATAATATGCTGGCGATTGAAAACTGCGTGAGCGGTATTTTGTCGGATCAACGCTTGGCGTTTCTGTCAAAGTTTCAGACCAAGAAACATAAGTTGTCCAAGTGTTTCCTCCGGTTGTCGGAACCAAAACATAAACGGTGACCGTCACGGAAATTTGAGTGTTGTTCAAAGCATCAAGAACAGCGACCCATTTGTATTGTTGAGCGCAACCGCCGGGGCCTGAAACGCTTGCAAAATATCCGACTGCTTGCCACCTATTTGCATTCGGTTCCGCATCGTTGCCCGGGTTGATGCACTTGAATTGCGCTGTTTTTTCTTCAAATCCCAACCAATAACTTGGGCTGGGCGTTGTGGATGGAGCGCAAATTGGCCCGTAAAAAGTGATGCCAATTTGTCCGCCAGCTTGCGGAAATCCAATATTGCACAACGAGCAATCAATATTAACCGGAATTGTGGAAGGAATGGTTCCACAAACATTAGATGCCACATTCTGGTTGTATGTGGTCATGGTGTCACGAATACCCGAAAATTAGACAGATTGAAAAGAATTGTCTCATTTCCACCGCTGACATAATTGAATACCGTGTTCCATTTCCAATTCGATGTCATGCTTCCGCAAAGCATATACATATATTGGTCGCAAATATTCCAAGTCGTTGCATCTCTGTTGTAAACCCAATGCCGTGCTGAACCAATTTTTGGCGATTTCAAAGTTTGGCCAGACGCTGGAGAAGCGACAAGAAACATATGCGTATCGACTGAAAAAAACTGGTAAGTGGTTGTGACTTCCGGTTTGATTGGAAGCGGACTGTAATAATCTTCCGGCTTAAAACCCGGGATCGGATATTTGATGAATCCCATGCCAAAGTAAAACATCGCTGTATAGCCAACATATTGGCCAAGCAGCGTTCCACCGCTTGAATAAGTATTTACCGGCGTACAAAACGGAATAAAGTTTTGACAATAAGAATCCGTTGTCGTTGGCGATGCGCCTGAATCCTCGTAATAGTTGACCGCAAGAAACGGTTGCGGAATATCTTTGTTTGTCCAGAAATACATTCCCGGGTGCAGAAATCCCATCCAATCGGGCTGATTGCTTAATGGCGTTGCTGCATCGGTGAAATAAAAACTGTTTTTTCCAGAATAAGAATTGTTGTTTGGCAAAGCGGAACGCTTCAATCTGCGCCTGACCATTGTGACCATATGCGCTTCTTGAACGGCTGGGCCTGACGCACGGTTGTTGTACGGGTCAGATGGTCCCATGATTTTTCTGCTTCGCCAATTCACAAGATCAGAAGCATTGAAATAAGTTGGAAGCGTGATTGTCGCTGTGGTGTTGCCGTAAAGAGGATGCGGTGACAATGCGTCAGGGATTCTTGGATCGTCCAAAAGTTGAGTGCCGGGATTGCTTAAATATGCGTTGCACCCAAACAAACCGGAATCCGGGTGGCTTGACAATGGAGGACTTGATCCAAGCAAATGAATGCAAAATTCTTTGAACGGCATACAATGCCGAACTGGTTCAACCAGACAATCCCCTGACAGCAAATATCCTTTTGCGCCTGCGCCCATTGTTTAACCTGAAAATGAAACGGTGATTGGGCAAGTGCAAAACCCATCCGAAATCGTTCCTGTAAATGTCAGCGTGACAATGCCCGTGCTTGGATTTTGACTACACGAACCAGTTGGCGTTCCCGTGACATTATCCAACGACCAATCCGGGTAAAGTTCCGTTTGATTGATTGTGCAACTGATCGGTGGCCCTGCGTTTGTCCATGAAAACAAAATGGTAAATGAACCGCTTGAATAGCTCCAAGCAAAATCACAAGCGCCTGTTCTTGCAAGCGTTCCCGTGATGACTGTGGTTGGCCATCCCGTGTTGCAACTCGTGTTGGGTGGAATGGGTGTAGACGGGCCAGCGGTGAAACTCAAAGTGGATGGCAACGCCCTTAAACCCCAACATGGATGATACGAGGGATTGTAAGGAACTGTCGGCTCAAGCGTTTTACAATCCAATAAAGTGGTTGTCATACGCTCACGCAAGTTGTGTCGTAAGTGACAGCAAGTTGGCCACCCGTGCATTGGACGGAAGTCACATGGGGGCAATCCATCGTGTTGCCTGTTCCTTTGGTGATGAATTCCATCACCGGCATTCCATCGGGCCTTGCCCGATAACGCATCAAAACAACATCGTCCACATTAGCGGATGATCCGTCAATTGCGTAGGCAGGCATGATGGTAGTTGTGCCACTAATGACCGGATAGGTGGCACGGTCGTCTCTGAATTTGGTTGCGTTGGCGCATGGCTCCATCGTGGTCCATGCGTGTGGAATTCCATCGCATGGTGCAGGATCAACAGCTGCGCCAACTTCGGTGATCTTGGCGACAAACCATTCGCTCAGGATTTCACCGTCAACGGCTTGTGCCATTATTCGCCCGCCGGAATGGTTTCACGATAAAGAAAAAGCCTACGCATATCGTAGCTGTAAAATATGGGCTGGCCTGTCGCCGGGTTGTCGCTGTTGCAGCAGTAACAATAACGCATCAGCCCGGAGTGTGGCAGCATATTGTGATGCTTGGGAACAACCCAGCCGGGAACACCAGCTGGGGTATCCGCTTGCATTTCAGCAGCTACTTCGAACTGCTCAAAAACAAAAGTAATATCGCAATATTTGTTGTCGTAAACCGAATCCCAAACATTGTTCAAATTGATTTGAGTTGAAGGAACCGGCCCCGGGTAGTCGTTGATTTCCATTCCCAAGAACAGCAATGACCCATCTGGGAAACCAAAGAAATTGCCTGAGCTTGCAAAGTTCACTCGACCGTATGCCTGTTGAATCGTCTTGCTGGTTACCATCTTGTATGGCACGAAAAACCAAGTAATCTTGACTGAGTTTTTGACGATCGTGATTCTCGGGCCAGCACCATTGGCTTGGCTGATTGGCTGGGGATTTCCACCGGGCAAATCGGGGGAATGAAGAAAGAATGAACCGTTATTGCTCGGAAGCAGCTGGGCATTGGGTTCATATTTGATTCGGGTGTAGCGCAAATACTCCGCATAATCTTTGTAGTTTTTACCACCACCGCTTGGATTGTAATACGAAACATTATTCCAATACGGTGCCATTTGATCGTCATTCAGAACCAAATAAGGTCTTGGTTCAAACTGAACCGAGATGCGATATTTTTCATAGACTGTATAAAATTTCGGCATATTCCTTTCGAGATCATCCGAAAGGCTAACGATCGAATCCTCGGCATCTTTTGCGCCAGCAAGGCCGATGCCTTGCACTTGATTGATTCTGGAAGCGTAAAGCCAATTGTATTCCGGGTGGGCAATAGGAATTGTTCTGACCAATCGCCCGGTCAAATTGCCAGCGTCATCTGTTTTTTGAATCGTGGCTTTTCCAAGAATCTCATCAAGGAACAGCTGCAAGCCAGAACGATTGACGATGTAATCGACCTGAGCCGAACCACCATCCATTCCGAAGGATGCGGTCGATGGCGATATAGAGTCGATCTTTTCCCAAAATCGAGTGTAAAGGGTTCCGGTTGCCATCAGAATTTACCCCTTCCGGGCTGTCCAATCTGAAACGCTTGATTGTTTGCTGCTGCCCGGTTTTCTGCCTTTTCAGCGATTTCAACCAGCTTGGCTGTATTTTCTGCCGTCTTGAATTCGGGAGTGTTCACAGACGAACCGAAGCTAGCTTCCATCAGCTGCCTGCCAAATTCAGCGAAGCCAATGAACTGCGCTCCTTTTGCTGCTGCGCCACGGGATGCGCCGGGAGTGATTTCAGGTACTTTCAAGCCCGGGCCTGTTTGCGTCGGCGCAATCATTCTTAACCCTTGCGCTGCTTTTCCGATCAGCCAAGCAAACACGCTGACCACCTTGGCGACAACAGCAGCAAGCAATTTCAAAGCAGGAATCAGCAGCGGAACAATGATCTGCATCATCGGCACCGCAAGCGCAAACATCGCCCCTACCAGTTCCACAACCGGGGGCATTAACATCCCGATAACATCCATCAGCGCAGAAAACAGCGGAACAAGCGCATCAATGTATTGAAACAATCCTTGCCCAATGACGGTGGCCAATGAACCCAACCATCCGGCAAGCATTTCAAATTGTGGAGCTAACGCCATCAGCAAACCGGAAATGATCCCGATCACAGGACCAGCGACATTCATGATCGCATCAGCAAGCAACTTGAAGGTTGGCATCAAGGCTTGAACAACCGGAACCAGCGAATCAGCAAACAGCCTGACCACGGGAACCACGGCAGCCATGATAGGAATAAACAACCTTCCCACAACGGCAAACAGGTCATCGAATGCCAATTGAAGTTGTTCAACGATTGCCGGGTTTAATGCTCCTGCGAACTTTTCAGCGACAGAAATGATCCCGCCAAAAGCGTCTGTCAAACCTTCGAAAACAGCGAATGGAGCTTTTGCCAATGTGGAAGTGACTGCAATAAAACTGCCAGAAAGCAAGGCAACGGTTGTTGCCAACTTTCCGAAAGCGTTATTCATCTTCAGGAATTTTTCGCCTAAGCCTACTGCTGATGCAGAAAGTTTGGTCAGCGCATTCGTTCCAACAATCGCACTCTGGGCAAGGTTGGTGAAAGTCTGCGCCAGCTGCATCATTGCTGCGTCACCGGCTGCCATAAATCATCTCCCTTGCTTCTTCTTCGGTCTTGCCGTTTGCCATCCAAAACCGCATGGCTTGCTCACGATCAGATTCACCATCATCCCAAGCGTATGGCAGCGGTAGGGCAATTCCCTTTGGATCACGCTTCCTGAAGTACAATCCTAAAATCTGCCTCGGAGTCAATTCGGCAACTTGATTCATCGTCAGCAAATACGGTTCATCAATTAGCGTTGCCACGATCTGAGGCCAATGTGGAACTATGTCTTCCCCTCCTCCTTCGCTTCGTTTCCCTCCGTCCTCGGCATGGATTCCTGAATCATTTGATCCATGACAACCTTCAAGGATGAAGCTTCGTTCTCCACCAAATACTTGGCCCGAATTTCATCGACATCCAACATCAATGAAACTAGTGCAATCATGCCCGGAATAGATTGCAACGCTCTCTGGCAGTCAGCACCACCAAAGGCGTAACGCCCTGAAATAATATCAGAATTGACAGCTGAAACGGCATCTTGAAACGATTTGCCAAGCGTTTCCCGATGGTCAAGAATTGACTTGAATGCTTTGGATTCAAGCCATTTCTCAAACCGCCCCATGAGCTTCAGGTTCAACGGGGCAACCCGATGCTTGCGCCCGTCCTTGGCCTCGAAAATCAATCCTTCGGATTGGCTGCCAATTGTTTCTGAAATCGTCCGCATCGCCATATCACACCTGCGTTATGTCAAAATCTCCGTTGGAGTCAGCGGAACAAGACCACCTCATGTAGCCTTTGACATTCTGCTCCAACGAAAACTGGGAAATGATTGCCGGAACTGTCACGGTTCCAAATGTACCAAATGCAGCACCGTGCGAAAGAAGAATTCGCACATAGTTGCCCACATGGGGGGTCGATTCTTGATAGGTGCAAATACCTGTCAAGGATATTTTTGCACGGCGCATTCCCCCGAAAGCAACTTGCCCCGGGGTGCCGAATTCCATGTATCGTCGTTTTTGCCCAGCCAAAGAAATCATCGTTGGAATCAATGGTGTCAATCTGGCCTGTTCTATCGGCCAGTCAACTTGGTTTTGATAAATCGAGATGTTGGTTATTTCGACGGTGGGCGCATCGACTTGCAATGAATAAGAATCCGCCTCAAGCTCCAGCGATGTGCCGTAGATGAGGCGGGCATTTCTTCCATAAAGCGCAACTAACGGTGCAGCCATTCATCACCTATCAGACAGCGGTGATGGAGCCGGAAACCTCAAGGGTAGCCTTGTCCTTGACTGCCGTGCTTTTCTTGACGCTGGTCAAAATGATCTTGCGGGTCGCTGCCCCTCCACCACCACCAACATCAAAAGTAATCAGCCCGGTTGCTCCGACAGTCGGCGTCAATCCGGTGTATGGTCCGCTGGTGGACATGGTCCCACCGGTAATGCCACCGATCAAAGCGGTCTCGCCACCCGTAGTAAAATTGGTCACTTCAACCGTTTCAGCGGTATCGTCTAAGCTCCAATTTTCCATCGCATAGATAACGCCACCAATGGTTATGGATGCGTTTTTACCGGCATAATAAGCCATGTCACGGGCCTCCAATGATTGCAATATTGTAGGTCAAAGTAACCGCTCCGGTATTCGTGAGCTTGATGTTTCGAACCGTGCTGCTGACGGTGGCAGCAGTCGGTTGAGTGAACCCAAATCCACCATTGGACGGGATGGTGATGCTCGGAGTTGTTCCACCGAAAAACCATGTCAGCGGATTGGTTGCGCCCGGTTCAACTTTCAAAGCTGCATCAGCAGTTTTCACAACCATCGAATAAACACGGACCATCGAAACCGATTGCCCAAGTTGGTCGGTGAATGAAAACAAATCAATCGTGGTGGACGCTGATGCTGCAAGCGTTCCTTGCGCCACATAGATGCTATTTGCTGCTGACGAACCAACGGTCAGCGAAGCGTTCAGCGAAAGCCCATCCGGGCCTTGCACCGTATCTTGGTAACCGGTGTTGGTTTTCCGCTGCTGCCATGCAGCAGAGATTCCAATATTTGCAAAGTCTAGTGCCATTTATCAAACATCCTCAAGCACATAGACATAAAGATTTCCACCCGGTGTGCTGCTCACGGCAAGCGTTGCACAATCGCCGGTAATGGGGTTGGTAGTCGGGTATCCGTCTTGCCAGATCAAGGGTTTGTTGGCCACAAGCGCAAAGGTGTTGACCGTGCTGCCACCGCTATTCTTAGTGAGAACCGTCATGGCAGCATCAGCCCACATGACGATTGATTTCACCTGACTGGCATCGATCGGAAAGATCACGGAAAACCCGGAAGCAGCAGCAGCGATAACCACTTCAGCAGCAGATGCGCCATCAGCTGTTTGGCTTGAAGTGAAATTCAAATTCGGTCCACCGGAATTGCTGAAAGTAATGCCAATGTTATGCGAAAGTGCCATTATGCGTTCCTCGTTTCAAGACTCAGGAAATTGGCTCGGAAAGTTGTCAGTTCGACCGTTGCTCTGTTCTCTACCTGAATAAATGATCCACCCATGTTTAGGGTTGTATCGTACACGGTTCCAGCACCACCAAGAAGCGGTTGGTAAATCGCATTCCTAATGGTTTGGCGCAGGGCCAAGTAACCTTCTACATTCAGGTCTTGGTTGCGGTCACCGATCAAGTACATCACAACCACAACCGGGTAAATGTAGGTAACATTCTTTTGAAATGTTTCTTGCTCAATGATTTCCCCGTCATCGGTAGGGGCAATCACAACCATCGGAAACGGATCACCAGAAAGCATCACGGGCCGTTTGCGAAGCGCAACAGTCGCATTCGTTGAAACAGCGGTTTCAACCCGTGTTTTCAATGCGCTCAGAATGTCAAAATAAATGCTCATGGTACTGGCAAATCCACTTCTTCAACCGCTGTTCCGGCTTGAGCTTCGCACTCAAGCTGATATTTGTTTCCCCAAACATCAATGTTTACAGCTGAAATAAACCATTTGGTTCCAGAAATGTCAGTAATAAATCCGTTCAATTGAGGAATCAAAGCTGTCCAAATGATTTCCCGAGAAGGATCAATCACCGGCTGTGGTTCTTGATAAACAATAGTATCGTTGCTTGGGTTAGCAAGAATCGCATTAGCCGAACGAAGTGGACCACGCCAAAGGTTCCACACACAAAATGTGCGATAACCAAGCGTACCGTCACCCATATCGCTCAGAACGGTATCAACGCCCTGTTGCAAAGCGTATTGAACCGTTCCGCTTGTTCCATCTGGATTGGTCAGGGTTATGGTTTGCGTGTTGTCGAACGCAACATAATCGCCTGAAATGTCGATGCTGGGCATTGGTCAAACCTCAGTAGATTTGCGCCCGTATTTCGACCGGCCCAAGAATCTGAGATAGTTTGTTCAATTCCTGAACCTGCCTGAGCAGGCTTTCCCGCCATTCGGCACGGGAAACAGACTGGCCCCCAACCGAATAGCTCGGTTGGGGGTTCAGGCTGTCAGCAGTCAACGCACTCATGAGGTTAGTGCGCTGGGTTGCGATTGCAGCAATATCGTCGGCAAGTGCCATTAGGAAACCCTGTAAGCGTGTTCCGTTGCGATAATGCCCATCAGTTCATTGTACGCCTTGATCGCCTCGGCTTGGGATTCTGCCTCAATGCTCATATTGGGCAGCGTTTCCAAACCAACCGTCCAAGTGCGTTTCTCGCTCGGAAGAATCGGCTGAGAATCAGCCGGAACAGCCGGGGCAAGGGATTCCCTTGTGACCGGCTGAACCTCGGCAGAATCAGCGTCTTTGCGCTGCTTAGCCATCACTCAGTACCCGCAACCACGAAGCGAGGATCACGGACACCAGCGACACCCATCCAGCTTGCCTTGACGGCAAGGGCGATGTCTTGGTTGAACTCAAGCGGATTCAGCGGGGGAGCTTCAACCACGGTCAGCGGTTTTGCTTCACGCCAGACGAACGCTTTCTTGAAATCGCCCAGATACACACGGGTGTTGGCGTTGGCCACCGACACACCGCTATCAGTCAGGGCTTTCAGCGCATGAGGGCTAGTCAGGATTTGGTAATCCCGATCCAGCGGGTTCTCGCTGATGTTCTGGATAGGCGCACCGCTGGTGGCGTATCCGGGGTTGTTCCTGCGAACTTCGGTAGCGTTGACGATGGACCGGGCCTGATATTTCAGGGCAGGCATCACCAGCATCTGCTTCGGTTCGATGAGAATCGGGTAGCCTGTGACCGGATCAACCATGTTGACAAACAGCTGCTCAAGGCTGTTGATCGTGGTCCAATCAGTCAGCGAATAGCTGGTGATCTTGTTGACCCACGCACCGGTGGTGAGGTAGGTGTTGTAGCTGGTCCCGTTCCAGCTGTGGTTGTTGGTCACGCCCAGCACCACCTGAAGGATTTTGTATTCCTTCGTGAGCGCAAGGTAGGTGCCAACAGACCGGGCCGAATCCAGAATCTGGGTGGTGAGATCGGAGTAGATCGCCTCCATCGACACGGCGCAGATGCGACCGTGCTTCTCAATACCCGGATAAGTGATGTACTGGCCAGCGAACTGGGTCTGGGGATAGGGTTCGCCTTCCTCCAGCTTTTCGCCAATGTCACGCACATCGGACAGATAAGGCACCTTCTGAGTGCCCAAGTTTCCGTTGGTCACCGGAATGGTGGTAGCCAGCTGGTCGCCGATGAAGCTGGCCAGTTGGTACTTTTCCTTGATCTCGTTTACCAACAACTGCCCGGTGATGGCGGTGAACAACGATGCGGAAACCGCTTCGCTGGACTCCTGAACCCGGCTCAGGCGATTCTCAAGCACCGATTGCCATTGGTGCCCGATGAACGCTTCAGCCATACGGCGCAGCGAAAAATCACCGGCAGAAACCTTCCTCTCGGCAAAGGCTTCCTTGAGGGTGTTGACAGTAGCCTGCACCCCGTTCTGCTCACAAACCTGCTTCAGCTTGTACTCAATCATCTCTCAAAACCTCCTTGTGTTGTGTTATTAGGACTGACGGGCCAGCGGGTTCAGCACGGACAGCACTTGGAACTTCACCCGGGTGATAGAAGTGCCACGCTCGACCACACGGCCAATAGCGGTTGCTTCGGTGGAAACCTTGACAACCTTCTGGTCTTCAAGGGCGTTGCCGGATTGCTTGGCAGGGCCAACAAAGTCGCCAACTTCAAAGGTTGCGCTGGCGCAATCGAACTGGAAAATGCCACCAGCATCGACACGGATCACATTGTCCGTTGCGTTGCCGAAAACCCTTGCGAGGTTGGCATCTTTCTGCTGACCGGACACGCCAAGGAACAGCGCACGGAAATCCGATTGGGTAGTAGCCAAATCGGTGTTCCAAGTGGTATCGCTGGCCTTTACAAGAGTGCCGGAAGACATCCCGCACAGATCGCCCACGGCAACAGCTTTAGCGGTTGCAACGGTCACAATCGTGGGGTTGGTTCCACCGTACTGGTATTGGGAAACAGCCATCTAAATCACCCTACCCTTTCGTGTTAGGAACGAAGTGCTTTAACCAAGGAATCGACCGTCAACTCACCATTGGTCGCAACTGCCGAAACAGGTTGCTCCCCACGGAAGATCACCCGGCGACGGTCTTCGACCAAGGTCTTCCAACTCTTTTTGTCAGTCTCGGAAAGGATGCCAAGGAATGCCTCGGTGATCGCATACTTGGGCAGGCTGGATGCCTCGCACAGTTTACGGGCTTCACCGATCAGCTTTTCCCGACGATCACGGGCACGGTACGCATCGACTTCTTCCAACAACTTGGCAATCGCTGGGTCTTTGCGCCGACGAATAGATTCCTCAGTTTTGAGGGGGCTTTTTTCTTCTTCGTCTTCAGCCTCCTCCTTTTCCTCGTCACCGATTTCGAGTGCCACATCTTCGGCCTCATCCATCGGCTTGTCTTCGCCACCGTCAACTTCCTCATCGGCTTCACCGACAAGAGCAAGCAGCTTGGCAACCTTTTCCTCAGCACCAAGCGAATCGTCCATGACGATATCACCGATGTTGTCTTTCAGCGAATCTTCGTATCCACCTTCCATGCCATCATCCTCCAAGCGGGGAACAGGTTTCGGAATCAACTTGTCTTCTTCCTTCACGATCAAACTCCCTTCTTCACAGAGAAAATTTCTTTCAATGCTTCAGCAACCAATTTGCGCCGAATGGCTTTGCGCCGTTTAGCTTGCTCAGTTTTTCGCTTAACAGACTCAGGCGCACGGGATTGGTACATATCGGTTTTTCGATCGTAGTATTTGCCAGCCTTAGGGTCGTAATAAAGAACCTGACCGTTTCTGTATTGAAACGGGCCTTCCATGCCCGGAATGGGCGGGTACTCGTTTTTGTCAATAGCCCGCATGGTGACCACACCTTGCTTGGCATACGCTTGGTTAATCAAATCCTTTTTGGCTTGAATGCTTTTCTGCTTTGGGGTCATTGGAGCTTCAGCAACATTCATACGATTCCCCTTCTTGGACTCGACAATATCAAATGAACTTTGAACAAGTTTATTCAAATTGGCTGCCGATTTTGTAATTTCAGCCAAAGCAATTTTCAATTTATTCGCCAAATCAAGCTGAGGCTTTGTGTCAGAATTCCTAATTAAGCCATTAACAAATCCGGTCGTTTCTGTTAATTGGCTGGCCAATTTAGAAACACTTGCAGCAGCTTCACGGGCTTTGCCAATATAAAATGGGGTTTCCATCAACTGCTTTGAATTTGCCATTTCCTTAGCTTTTATGACGCACTCCATCAGCCCAGCAGTCGTAGCTGGCTCAGCGACCAAATCGACAGAATCAACAGCTACAATTTCTTCAATTTCTTCAACGCCGTCCTTGTCATTCATCTTGGTTTTGGCTTGAGCGTTGTGGCTCAACCCAATGGCTTTTGGATCATTCTTGACCCACCATTGAAAACCTTCGGCCAAAGGATGTTTTGGGTTGTACGCCAAATCAGCGTAAATGCCATCCGATTCCATTCTGGCATTGGTCAACCTGCCGAAACGGTCTTCATACGAGCGTGGTTCCGAACCAGCAGGGTGGTCTATGTTAACAATTGCTCCCTCGTATTTTTCGAGGGCTTTCTGCATCACTTCCAACGGGTAACGCCGTCCGTTCTTTGACTCAATGCCAAGAACCTTCACGCCCGGAATGACCGGATTGTCGCTATTGGATTCGCCTTTCGGGAGGGCGAAGCTCCGCTCATGAATCGTTTTCGTCTGGCTCATCATAGTAGTAATTGACCACCTCCCTTAAGGACTCTCTTGCTTGCCTTAAAATCTCTTGCGGTTCAACAAAAATCATCCCCATACGGGCACAAGCTGATTCTGCTGTTTCCCCGTCCAGCCAGATCATTTGGATGAACTCAGCCTCGGCTGGCGAAAGCTGGGCTAATGCGTCTCTGAGGTCCGTTAATGGCCTGTCATTGGAATATAGCTTTGGTGGTAACCCAATCTCAATTTCAAATGCTTTCTTTTTGCGCCCGTGAATCTCCCGGTACATCGAACCCCAAATCCAAGCCCGACTGTACGCTCCCAGAGTGATGCCACGGGACGGATCGAAATTCTTTAGACCTTTGAGCATCCCCAGCCATCCAGCCTGAACCAAATCTTGGTACGAACTTTTGCGCCGAAATTTACCAACGAACCTTCGGGCAAACGAATGCACCAAGGGCGAATACTTCAGGATTTCGGCATCAGATACCGACATGGATTCCTTACAGTTCGCCCCTGCGCTGCATACTCAACGCAATTGCTACAGCTTGCTTTTGCTCATAACCCTCATCCATCAAAAGTTTAATCTTTTCCGAAAGTTTGTCACTAGCCTCTTGCGCTTCTTTGGCCTGAAGTTTCTTCAACTCAGTTTCGATCCCAGACAAATTGGCTTTTGCATTGTTCAGGATTGATTTTGCATCTGCCGTATCAACGCCCTTCGGTGCATTGGCAATCATGCGTTCTGCGTTCTTGATGATCGAACGGAATTGATCGCCAGACTTTTGCAGCCGATCAATCGCCCTTTTCTTGGCTGCTTTTTCTTTCTGCGCTGCGCTGCTGCGCTTGGGCATTTTGGCCAAAATCTTGTCAAAGAAAGCTCGTTCGTCTGGGGTCATTGCTTCGATGGTTTCTGAAATCTCAACGGATTCCTTGGCATCGGCAGCATCAATTTGCTTCACCAGTTTTGCAGCCCAAGACTTGCCAGCATCACCGCCCCATAGCAACCAAGCGATATAGCCAGCGGAATCTTCCCCCCATCCGTCACCTTTCTTGTCAACTTCATGTCGTGCAAAATACGAGTGCATCCGCTTGGCTGTTTGCGGGCTAATTGACTTCCCGTTGCTCAGGGTTGAGGCACGGGCTACCCCAACAGCGGTTCCACCACGCTTATGCTTTTTTCGAAGTTCCAACCCACGAGCAGCAGCTGACCTGACTCCTTCAGGCGGGCTGAAATCTATGTGCGAGTATTTTTCTGCTTCAAAAACGGATTCCGCTGTCACGGATGCTGGTTCGATAGGATTGAAAATTCTTCCTATCAATTCTTTCGGAACAGCCGGGAAAGAAGCGGATGCGATAGCTTGAGCGGTGTCCATTGGCAAAATGCCTTGAGCCACTTGGGTGGCCAAATCAACCAGCGAAGAAACCTGCGCTCCGTTCAACGCTGTATCTTGAACTTCTTGCGGTTGTTCATTTGGCAATGAATCAATTTGTGGCTCATCTTGATTCGCTTGGTTCTGACGATATTTTTGGCTCATCTCAAAATCACGCCCAGCGATTTCTTCACGAGCCTTGGCAATATTTCTTTGTTCTTCCTCGAAATTCTTGCCTGATTCAGCCGTAATCGTTTGTGGTGACCACAGACCCATATCCATGTAGGTTTTGGCCGTTTGCGCTTCCCGATCATAATCTCGGGCAATCAGCTGCGGACCTTTGGCACGAATGATGACCGTGTCGAGAATATCCCGGGGCAGCATCCCCGTATTTACGGCATGGGTAAGTTGCTGCCAAATCAGCGAACGCTCAGGACGGGTACGCCGTTCACCGATGTACTGGCCAATGAGTCGTTGCATACGCTCAAAGGTTTTGACAGCGGGAGCTTCAGCCACCAGCGCAGATGCGTAGTTGTTGTTCGATGCGTCTGTAGACATCATGGTTTCGGTAATGCCAAACCGGGCAGCAATAGCCCGAAGATTGGCCGAAAGTGTTTCGACCAAATCAGCAGCACCGATGTTCATCGCAGGAAAATCGTATTCGACATTTCCCGTGCTGGTCAGAATAGAACCATAGCCCATGTGGTTAATGGTCGTTGCACGATTCTGAACCGGATCGGTCACGGTGTAATCGGCAGCGGTTTGAGTCAATGCGCTGATCGCTTCGGGTGGTGAATCATTCACCTTTCGGATCACCGCAATTTTGCTTCGTGCTTTTGCTACGGCAATCATCGACTGCAATACATCCTCGGCAGCCCGAAGGTTCGATTCGACAGCGTAAACGGTGGGCAAGCCACGCTTGCTGTTCGACTCTGAATTGATCTTCAAGTGAAGAATTTGATCGGCTGGCACCAGCGTTGGCGTGAGGTTTTCCCACGGTTTTTCGATTACCCAATACCCAACCACATGATGAATATCCTCGTCAGCGCATTTGATGCCGAACGAGCTTGCTGGCGTTGTGTCATCCGCTGGTGGGCGAACAAGCTCAGGCTCGATGAATCGAATCCGCAACAGCCCATCTTCGCCCTTAAATGACCGAAGGAAACATTCCCCATCGGAATGCAACCTGTACATCACTTCGCTTTCAAGCTCAGCCATGCGATTGTGTTCAACGAACAAATCAACCAAGTCCTGAGTGCGTGAAATCAGTTCGTTATTGGCTTTGTCCGTTCGTGCCTGAACGGTGTATTGGAACCCGGTGCCAACTACATAATTTCGGTGGGCATTGATGGCAGCGATAGCGAATTCATTGTTTCGGCAAATCTGCCGGGAGCGGTCCCTAATGATCTTGAGTTGCCACCAGTTGATGTACAAAGGCAGCAATTCACCCGCCATCCGGTTATCCCGGCGGGTCAAATACTGCTGCGGAACCCCGTCCATGAACCCATACGGGCCAGCTTCAGCGAACAAATCACGGCTGTCTAAATAGGGAAAATACGGCAGGGACGCATACAGGTCCATTGCCTCATGGATTCGTTTCGGGCCGGATGCGTTATTGCTGCTCATATTTTCCCCCTACCCGAATAAATGACTTCAAACCCGTCCCGTAATTTGTTCAGTCCATCCTTCGTTGTTACGAAGCAAGCAAGCCAAGTTGAACGCATCAGCCAGATCGGGACTGGCTTTTAACCTTCTTTTGGTCATAGCCTTTGCTTCTACCATACGCCTTTGTAGCGTATCGAGTGTAAATATGGGTTGCCTCAATTCCAGCAACAGCGATTGTTTAATGTCATCTGGCAGGCGGGCAATCGACAAACTTTCAGCGTCTGCAAGGTCAGCAGATGAGAACCAAAGCTCGGAACGCAGGTTCGGGAAATCGCCTTCCCATCGGGATTTGAATGCAGAATTGATTTCCACAAAATTGTAACGGTCTGACGCTTTTCCTTTCATATCCACCAACCCAGCACCCAACCCAGCAGCATCAATCAGCACGGGAATTTGTCTGGCTGGCTGGCCTTTGATGGCGTATTCAGCGCACAACTCCTTGAGCCGATCAGCGGTCTGATTCAAGCTCCAACCACGATGCGATTCCATGTGAACAATGCACATACCCTTGCGAACAGCAATAGCCGTTCGATCGTCACCAAACCGGGCTGGATCGCAACCAATCTGGACAAGCCATTCCGGGTTAAGCGGAATGGGTTGCTGAATGAATTCCAATGCCCGATCAGACCAAACCGAAGCAACAGAGCGGGATGGCCAGCGACCTAAAATCTGAGTTTCAAACAGCGGGGATTCCGCTTCGAAATATTTGCCTTCCCACAAAAATGCGGTTGGGGGCAATTGCTCATCCGCTTCGATTCGTCTGCATTCGTTGTAGACACGGGAGGATACGGTAGCCCGTGTGATCGCACCGGGAATGACCTCAGTACCGCTTTTCACATTCGGGTGTTCTAATGCGCTCATTTCGATGACTGTGTGCTTGCCCGATTGTTCTGCAAGATACGCTGGGCACGATTGGTCGTATGGGTTGTAAATGGCCAGAAAATAATGCCCGGGTCTTCCAAGTTCAACCATCGTTTCGGCACGATCCCAAAACGAAACATCAACGCCAGCAGCTTCATCGAACACGATCATGATGTTGGGCATATGCGCTCCTTGAAACGCATCGCCCTTGCTGGCCGTGAACCCATGCACCCAATGGTCCGGGGAAGATTCAAGCCGGGTGGCTTTTGGAAGAAAATTCTCATCATCATGCTTGATGCGCCGTAATTCTCGAAACAACAGGTCTTTCACCTGACGAGCAACCGGGGCAGTTGCCAAACAAATCGACGGATCAAAACGGTCATAGAACCAGCTGCAAGCAACAGCGGTGATGAAGGTTTTCCCAACATTGTGGGCAGCACGAACCAGCACCGAATAAGGTGGCGTGACCAATGCCCGAAGGATTTGTTTCTGTTGCTCTGTCAGCAACCATCCACGGGATTCAGCGTATTCAACCGGACAGTCAGGCGTTTGGTTTTCCGCTTCCCAGTACCTTGCCCTTAGCTTTTTTAGTTCGATCAATTCTTCCATACAATTCATTTTTGAAAGCCTCCAACTCCCGCCTTAATTCCTCCATTTCCCAGCGTTCTGAATACCCACGAGATCGTCCAATCGTTTTCAGCAAAAAGCAAACAGCCCAGCCCTCACCTTGAACAACTGCCCGATTCAGGGCTGATTCAGCGTTGTCGATGCTGCCTTCTCGCTGGTCATCCAGAATGGCTTTGAGCATCGGGGTCTTGTGAATCTTCCTCGACAACCATCCCCGTTCGCATTTCAGAGATCGGGCAGTCAGCGAAATATTGCCCATGCTGGCTTTCAACGCCGTAGCAATCTTCTCCACATTGGCTTTCACTCCATTCATTCAGAACCCCTTTTCTTGTGTGCCATTTGGTCATTAGCGGGTTATTAACCAATAAATGCCCATCTCATCGCCTGACCATTCGATCTGTCGTATAAACGCAAAATCTGGGCAGCAGAACCCGAGCAAGGTTTTCTGCCAGATTCCCAATGGGAAACGATCTGCCCAGTAGAATAACCTAAGTGCCTCGCAATGTCACGCTGGGATAGGCCAAGCTTGGCCCGAATCCGTCTGACTTCGCTGGCTGGCAACGGCTCCAAAACCGGATTGGGATTCGATGGCATGAAATCATCCTTGTGTGAAAAATGCGGAATCCCCGGGGTTGAATCCGGGGATGCCGAAACCAAAGAAGGCAAACTCTATATCGTGCTTCAATGTTCAACCTGCACGGAACCTTGGGAGTTTGACGGGCAAACTTTTACCACGGCAAAGACTTGGATGGTTGAAACAACGGGCGACTGACATCGGCCCGTTTCTCCAATTTGCTGAACGATCGCTTCCAGCCGGTCTTGCCGTTCGTCCATGTGGTGATCGAACCATCGGAAACAATCTTGGGATCGCCCAGATCGACCAAGCCGGGAACAGGCAGCGAACTGAGATAATGCCCATCCGCATTATGGTAAACGGATAGCGGGTTACCCTGACGAACCGCAACCAGCTGGGATTTCCACAAGCCCAAAACCACAAGCGGTGCGTATCGTTCAGGCTGGCAGGTTTTCAGCATCCAATTCGCCCGTTCTGCTGGCTTGTTCGACGGGGCATCCGTCCACGCAATCGCCAGCATTTCGGAATCACAATCGGAAAGCGGTTGGGTCGAGAACGAATCCTTGATGGAATAATACTCAGGCAGAACCCCGTTGTGAACCATCCATCCACCATCGCATGGGTGCGGATGGTTGTTAGCGTTGATCTTTTCGGTTCCTTGGGTGGTGAACCGAAGGTGACCAATCAAGGCAACAGCGTCCTCAACCAATGCGCCCAGAACAGCAGGCTTGATTCGGCCTGACTGCTTGTGTGAACGCAATCGGCCTTGAGAATCAATCCAAGAAACTCCCCAAGCATGACCACCCCTGCGGGCATCGTTGTAAATCGCTATTTCGCAAAGCGCATCAACATTCGGGCCGAAACGGTTCTCGGGGCCAGCAACAAAACCAAATACTCCACACATAGCTCAGACTCCTATCGAAAACCCAAGAAATGGGGGAGCAACACGCTCCCCCCTGAAGATCGAGAATCAAACCCCAGCCATCTCCATGTCGAACTCCTTGGCTGTGGCCAGCATGGCCTTCCGGGCAGCCTTGGGATTGTTCTCGGTGGAGGATTCGATCCAGCCGAAGTCAACCCCGTCCTTGGTGCGCTGTGCGCTCTTGCTGGTGGCGAAACCCCAGCGCAGGCGAAGCAGCAGGTAGCGGACATGGTCAAGGCCGGTATCGGTGGGCTTGTGCAGCTTGCTGGTGAACTTTACGCTGCGCTTCAGGGTGGTGGCGACCTGAACCATGCCGAGGCAAACCCGGATGTAGCCCAGAACCACTTCGGTGCGGAAGGTGGCAGCGAAGGCCCGGAATTCGACTGCGGGACGGCGACCGGTGAGCAGGTTGGTCAGGTTCAGCGTCTGGTAGCGTGAGCGACCGGCAACAGTCGTGGTGTTGGAGCGGTTCGATTCGTAGGCGTTGCGAATTTCGTCATTGGCGTGGATTGCGCTGCAATAGTGGTTATTGCTACGGGCCTTGCCCTTGCGACCGCTGATAGCGAACAGGGCTTTCTCATACTGGGCAACCAGACCAACCAGTTTCTCAGCGGTCTTGTTGTCGGCACCGACATGAACATGGATACCGCAAGACTCGTTGCAGCCAGCACCCATATCCCTGAGCCATTGCAGAACCAGTTCGACCTGACGAATACCGTCAGCACCCATCAGCACGGGAGAGACGATCTCGATGCCCTGCTTGCCGTAGGGCGCACGAATCGAGGAATCGTGCTGAGCGTTCCAGCCTTGGGGCAGGCAGTTGACCTGAAGACCGTTGTGGTAGCCACCGATGCGGATACCAGCGTTGCGAAGATTCTGCTCTGGGATGTAGCACTCGATCTCGATGCCGAAGGTCAGGTTGGAAGCGTTGGTGGTGTTCATCGGTCTGCGTCCTTTGTTTTTCGTAGTCGTCATTGACTACACTCTCAATATCGTCTACGGGTTGACCCAAGACAACCCCAGTTCACGGTTTTATGGAAAATATTTTTGGAATTAATCAAAAACCACTATGAAACATAGTGTTTTCCGATCGAAAAATTTTTTGGAAAAAGCGAAAAATTAGTTCCAGAAATAGAAAATAGCGTCTTGCCAAGCTGGCCACAGATCGGAATTGAATACGGTTTTGGGAACAGAATGATTCTTGAACGAATTCAGGAACGGCTCGATACGCTTTCTGGCTATCTTCGTGTCTTTGTTGAATCGAAAATGGTATTCGATCACCAATGAATTCAAACCGCTTGTTTCTATTCCGGCATCCAGCAATTCAAATTCACCGCCCTCAATATCAATCTTGATTCCGTTTGGCTGGAATTTCTGAATGGCTTCATTGATCGAAACATTGCGGACAAGCCTGTTTAATTTCGCATGGTGCAATGATGACCTTGCAGGTGTCTTTTCATTGAATCCTATTTTGCTCGATCCTTCTCCGGTGCTTTTGATGAACCCTGTGAAAACCTTTGAAGCGCAACGGTTCGATTGAAGATTGTGATTGGCAATCTGGGCATTCTCCTCGCAGGCTTCAAACCCAAATACTTTTGCGCCTTTGCATTTTTCCGCCCAAATAGCGAAAGCCCCTATGTTGGCTCCACAATCAATCCAAACCTCACCCGGTTTGATTGAAAATCCAAGTCTTGGTTTCTGATAGGCGTTTTTCGTGAAAATTTCTTTGCAAACTGCCAAGTCTGCATCATTGCGAACAAGAAAGCTCAAATCATTTATTTGAACAACTTTCATTGGGATCGGCCTTTTTTCTTGCTTTCAACTTCCGTTCTCTTGATTCTCATCCTTGCGATTTCATCATTGATCTCAAGGCATTGCCACATACCCTTGAGCGAATAATAAACCACAGAAAACCTTCGGCCTGAAGGATGATCTTTGGTTATCGGTGTTACTCCATGCAACAAGCCTTGCCCATCGAAAAGAATGATAGACTTATCTGAACACTCGAAGACCGTATCAATTTCAGGACAAGCCAAATAGCCACCTGAAATATGTTTTTTCAAAACAATCATGCCAGACCAAACGCCAACATAATTTCCCGTGTCATAGTGGTATCTGAGCGGATTGCAATCGTTGGCGATACCACTTGTAAATACGGTCTCGTTCATTCGCCAGTTGTTTTGGAGTTTTTCCTGACTCATTGAAAGATGTTTGGAATAAAGATCGGGGTTTTCCTTGCGGTAAAATTCCTCGATCAATGCCGAAGCATCACAAATTGCAGCATGATTTTTCGGGTCTTCAGATGCAAGAGTTGTTGATCTGCAAGTGTGATTGCGAAGTGGATTTCTTGGAGCGTATCCAAAAATCCTGCTAGTAGTGACCATGCCACTTGTTCTGGTGCTTTTGCTGTACTCGATTTCTGTCAAAGATTTTCGCAGCTTATCCAGCCGGGCATCCTCAAGCCCAGCCAGATAAACCACGGCCAATTTATTATCAATGAACAGTTTGCAACTGTCTTTTATGAACTTGGAGCAATCTTCGGTTTTCGCTGACCTGTTTTTGAACAGGCGCAAATCAAGATCATTCCTCTTGGCGTGTATTGACTTGATATCCATTGGTGTGGAGCAAATGCAATACCGCATCGGTATTGCTGCTCAATCCCTCCTTTTCACAAATTTCAGCCAAGGCTTCAACTACCAAATCATACTGCTTTGTATCGAAAACCAACATGATTTGGCGAACGGATGATTCCAAATACTCTTCTTCGCTTTTTTGTTCTCTATCAGATTCGGTCTCGATGGTTTCCTTGGTTTGGCCATCGCCCTTGAAAATACAGCCCGCCTCCTCGGCAATCTGGGTAAGCATATTCGCTACAGCTTCATTCGATGTTTGAACATCACGAAGCAGCGCATCCAATGCTATCGCATCAGCGTTGGCCATTGTGCTGACTGGATCGAAAGTCAAAAGAATCTTGTGCGCTTCATCCTCATCAACATCCAGAACCAGCACAGGGATTTCTGAATCGGTAGCCGTTTCTGTTCTCAGATGCCCGTCAATCAACATCAAACCATTGGGAGTTTCCCGGGCAAGAACTGCCCCGGCAAAACCGATTTCAGCAAGCAATCCTTTCAGCGCATCTTTTTGGGCTTTCGGATGAGTGCGCCAGTTTCTCGGATTTGGCAAAATCTCGCTGGCTTTGACACGCCGAAATTCCTTGATGCGGTCCCGAATCTTCATTCGTTATCCTCAAATTCACCTTCATCAAATTTCTGCCAATACTCCCGGTCATCATCATCTTCTTGTTCCATCCGGGCAATATTCAACACGATATTAGCCAGCTGGGTTGAAGCATTCAATTGCTGGTCAACATCGCCATGTTCGACGATTTGGTTCAAGCAAGCCATCGAATTGTTCAAATAACGGCGCATCAAAGTTTCGGAAACATAGATTCCCATGTCATCCTCCCTTGACCATATCGTCCGTCATTGGCCTGACATTTTGCGGTTGATCGGTATTAGCCAATGCCCCTTCGATCAACAACAGTCTAAGCGCATCAACCGATTCCGCATGAAACAAAATCGCTGCGATGTTGGCCCGTTGATAATTGCCTTCGAAATAAGCGCAATGCGCTTCGTTCAACCAATCGGTTGTGCCGACATCCGCATTGGCATGGTACGGCATATTGCCGGGTTGCTGCTGCGCTTCTGACATTAGTGCGACCTCTGCGCCCTTTTCTTGCTGATCTTGTGAGGACTCTTGGGATTCCTTTGCAGGTATCGACCTTTGGCCCTCATTCTTTTTCCGATCTTCGCACGATTGCTGTACGAACGCAACGCCTTGCTGCCACCATAACCCCACCAATAAAACCTGCCTTTTGAGGGGGCAAACAGCATATCGTTCATCACCTTCCGGGGAACATTCGGATAGGTGTATCGACCTTCAGAATTGTTTTTGCTTGCACCTTGAGTGACCATCGTTAGGTCACCTTTTTGAAACAAGTAGTCCCGCATACCGACATTGCTGCCCAATCGACTACCAAGAGGCTGGGAAACAATCTGCGCCCTGCCACCCAATGGCCGGAAATTCAAACCAGCAATCCAACTTGAGCTTACTGCGACATCCAGACCGTCAGAATATTCTGGCGCAATTCCCCCGGGTACTGCTGGCATCGAAACCGATTTGCGGGCAGATGGACCCGCATACGGTTGCGCTCTAGATGGAGCAATAGGTTTCGGGGGGATGCCTTTGCTCGGCATTGGTGGTTGATACGGCTTGACCACCGGAGCTTTAGGCTGAAATCCAGCCTTGCCCGGCTGGCTCAAACGAACCATTCGTTGGCCAAGTCTTTGAAGTGCTTTGCCAGCTGAAATGAGAAAATTTCCATCCCCACGGACATAGCCCGTGAAGATGGATTTCAGAAAGCCAAAAAACGATTTGGCAGTTGGCAACGCCATGTCAGATTATCTGGTAAGCAAGGTGGCCTGAAACTTGAATCGCTGCTGATAGATTCAAAATCAATGCCTCACCCGGAGCGGTTTCAAACAAGCCGATATGACCTGAAGGAGATTGGCCCGTTCCAGATGGCGCAGCACCACCGTTGGTTGCCAATGCCATCGCACCGGATATGGCGGTTGATGCTGATTTCCAGCGAATAGAAACATCGCCGGACGCTATTGTGGTGTAATTGATTACCCGGATTTTCCTGTTTGGAACAGCGGTAACAATCGTGTTATCACCGCTGGTTGCCGTGTCGATCTTTGCAAATGGCATAATGTGGCCCTCCTACTGAATAATTGACACCGTAGCATATGCTTCGCTTGCTGATGAATCATTCAACCGGATTGTGACCTGCCGAACAAACTGGGCGCAATCGTCTTCGATCCAACCACGATTCACCAAATAATCCAGTATCGGTTTAACGCAGTTGTCCAAATCTCTATTTGCCCTCCAGCCCTTCCCCGGCGTGATGACAATTTCAACTTTGACCGGGCGACGGACCTGCCGAATTTTGCATTCTTGAAATGCAACAACCCGATCCGCATGGCTGAGCCAAGTGGTATATTTGCCGGATTTGTAAACCCTTCCCCGTGCAGCCCTCCAGATATGATTGGTGCTTGGTGGAATAGGTAGATCAAATTGGGCACATAGATGGCGCAATGGTTAATCCCCGACAGACATGGTCACCGGATAACCGTAGCGAATCGAAAAGACAGACCAATGGGCCGTGAATGAATAACAATATTTTTTCTTAGCCCATTCCCAAATAAATATTTCTTGGCTCGGCATGATTCACCATGAAATGTGTTCACGATCATACGCATCCAACGCCACCTGAAGTTCATCGTTCTGCTTCTTCAGGGCTTTGTTTTCTGTTTTTAATTGATTCAATTCTGAAATCAATCGCTCGTATTCTTCGTTTGAAAGAATAACTGTCATCATGATTCAGCCCCCAGAATCAATAACGACAACAGGCGTACCAAAGGCCATTTGCGCCTTGGGCAATCCCTACTTCACGGGGTTGCATTTGGCGACGGTAGCAGCAATTCATTTCAGCAGCATACGGGCTGTTCCCGCATCCAACGCCTTCGTATCCACGATTGCCACCGAAATGCCCGATGCGAAGGATGGATGCCATGTGATTGGCAACACCCTGAGCGGTTGAAGTGAAACCAGAAACGACAACGGTTGATTGCCCAGCCTGAGCAACGCCGTTGCCGTTCTGGTTTTGTCGGGAACGAAACAAGCCAAATGGCCCAGCGAATGTCGAACCTGAAACAACAGCCATCAATGCAACAGCCATCAGATTACGCATTAGATTCACCTTGAAGAAGAATCGGGCGACACCACCCGATTCTGAGAAATGTTCCCGGTGTCGGGCTGGGGTCACTTGGATTTCTTGGCAGCAGATTCAACCGGAACGATGGTGACTTTCTCGCCAACCTTCTTGTAAACCGATTCGGTCTTGATTACGGCAGGGGTTTCCTTGGTTGCCGTGATCGTGTTGCAGGCAGCACATTCAGCTTTTGCAGCACGGCGATTATGCCACCGGCCAAACAGCCCGCCATTATCACCAGCAGAGCAAGCGGAAACAAAGCCAATCGCCAGCAGAAATGCAAACAAACTTTTCATGTGAACCTCCATGTCAGTTTCGAAACCGTCCCAAACATAACCTTTCAACTGGCCCGTTGCAACATCGACCTTCGCATTTCATCCTTGGCAAGATTGAATATCTGCCGGATGCGTTCCTTCTTTAATTTGTAGCGTTTCTCCATTGTCTTAAATGATTCACCTTTCAAATGGGAAATCACGATGCCCCTCCATCTGGTACGCAACTTGGAAATGGCGTTGTGCAAATCCTCCATTTCCTCCACCCATTCGAAGCTTTTATCCTCACGGCCCAATTCTTCACGCTCCCAATCTAATTCGCTGTCGAAGCTGGAAATTTTCAACGGAAAAAATTTAATTCCAAAACCACGCTTGATTGATTTGGTTTCCCAAAACAAATCAGAGCGTTTGAAATGAAACGCACGGGATATGTAAGCGGACAGTTTTCCTGTGCCTTTAGGATTCCATTTGGCAACAGCGGTACAAAGCGATTCGGAATATTCTCCGACCAATTCGTCGTACTCAAATTGCCTTGGCTGTTTTCTGTTGCGGATGAACCAATGAACAAACTTGTAATTTTGTTCAACCAACTTTTGTTTTTTCTTGGACAGAATCATCTAACCCTACCTCCAATTTTCGCCATGACTTCTTGTAATTTCTGCTGAACATTTTCGTTGGCAGACGAAACAGTTTTCAGCTTGTCCAGTTCACGCTGCGCTTTGTGAATCTCGTCCCGGGCAGCAAGCTGCTCACGGAAAGCGGAATTCCTGCGAAGGTATTCGTTGTAGTCCATCGGGAACTGCCCTTCACGAACCAATTCCTTTTGCCATCGTGCAGCGACTGCTGCCTTGATCGCTTGACCCTTCCCGCATGAACAGCAAACCGCTTGGGTGTAATACACGCCCATATCGGTATGCCAGCGACCCTCACGCACATGATCCAAATGAGGCAAACCAACCACCCACCCTGTGGAATCACAGGTGGCGCATCGAACAGCTTCAAACTGTCTTTTGCGAACCTCCCTCAATTCACGAGCCGAAGCGATTAGTTCCTCACGAATTGCCTGAAGATGCTGTGGCGCAAACTGTGGCAGAACAGCCCGTCTTGCGATACGATAAACAGCATCAACCAGCTGCTCGTCATTCCATCCTTCAGCGTGGAATAACCGGGTCCAAATCGCATAGGTTTCCCACCAGCGTTCAGACGGTGTGGAAAACAATCGGGCATGAACTTCTTGCCACAACGGAACCATGTGCTGCAAATTGCTCATTTTGACGCCTCCCCGTTAATGCCGTCTATTTTCGCATTAGACGAACGATCTTCTAAACTTGACGGATTCCCCAACCCAAGGGTAGATCTCCCGCCATTCGCCAAATTTGACGGCAAAGAATCGAAGGCAGCGGGGTTTGGTCGAATTGAACGGCGCATGGATGCCAAAATCGGGTCATCCTCGGGTATCTGCCCGACCCTGCCGATGATCTCCCGTTTTTCGGCAAGCGTCTCGAACGATCCGGGCCGATTTTGATTTCCCGGTCGAGGACGATCCGAAGCTCGGGCAAGCCAGCTGTTCAGGAACCGGGGCATTCCCCGGGCTGTTTTTTTCACGGTTTGCGCTTTCACCCAAGCCAACGCCCGTTTGCATTCCCACAAAACATCCAGCCCGGGATACGCTGCTATCCAATCATCCACTTGGGATTGCACAAGATTCCAAGAATGCGGATTGCCGTTGGTGGGGTAGGTCAAGACAGGTGGCGTGTCCCCGTCTCGGGGGCACGGCACAATACCTTCGGTTTGGTTAGGTTTGGTTAGGTTAGGTTTGGTTAGGTTAGGTGGCACGGTGCTATAGCACGGTGCTATAGCAGGCTGCTCAGGGAAGGGTGCTACAGCAGGCGACTGAATTGCAAACTTTTTGCCGTGTTTGGCCATTGCGCCTTTCACGAACCGGGGGCAATGTTCTGCCCAATCGTGAATAACCAGACGGTTCACAGGACACAAATCGAGCCATCCGCAGTCAACCAAACTCTGTACTAATTCGTCTGGGCTTCCAGCCCATTCGATTTCAGCAGCTATATCTTCATTGCTCATTCGGCCTATTGCGCCGTCTTGGCAACTGGCTGATCCAATGTGCCAAATAGTTTCCAAAACGCCGACAACCGCATAATGGGGCACTCCCAATCTGCGTTTCAGCTTCTTGAATTTGCTTTTAGTAACAGCCGTGTGAATCATTGATCCCTCCGTAGAAATGGAGGAATCAAGCGGATACAATTCTTGCATCGCTGGCCTCCAACTCAGGTCAGTTTTGGGGCTGGGTGTTTTAGCCGAACACTCAGCCCCGATCTATTATTTGAACAACAAACCGCACTCCAACGACTGAATATCTTTCATTGACCTATACCGTAAACACCAACAATCCAAAGAACATACCCAACCATTTTCAGGATTGACATCCCCTTTTTTGAAAAAGGTTGCGTCTCGAAAAAAACTGGGTTTTCCTATCCATCCGCACAGCGTGACGCTGATTGGATTTTTTTCTTCGTATTGAACCGAAGTGAAAATGTATCCCTGACATTGTTGCTCTTTTTGATAATCGGGAACAGTACCGCAATAGTCAGGGTTTGGAAGAACTGTTCTTCGCTTGGTTTTTACATCAAAACGAAAACCACCCAAAATCAAATCGTGATTGTAAGTGTTGTTCCGTTGCGAATCCAAATAACCAAAATAACGATGAACAGCTAATTCACCAAGAAATCCAGCTTCGTTGCCTTCACCCTTGAGAATGCTACCCTTCAGAATCCCCATTTTGCTAGATTCTTTTCTGGCTATTTCCAATTCTTCCTGAATGATTGGCAGACGAATCACAAATTTTCTTCCTTGAGTGATGGCTGATGCAATTCGGAAAACCGGGCATAGCCTTAAAACGGCAACTGCGATGGCTACAAATGATGCGTTCGGTCTTCTTCAATTCCCTCAATTTTCTTTGAAACGTTCTATTGGTTATTTTTTTGTTCGACATTGCGTCTCCTTTCAGCAATTAAAAATTCTAGACAGTTAATCGCTTTTCTAATGTCATTTTCAAAAAAGCTAGAACCACCTTTTGTTCCAGCCCTGTAAATGTATTTCAAAGCGTTCCCACGCCAAAAACATTCCATTCCTTCCGTCTGAATAATGTCACGAATGAAATCGGCACAAGTCAGGCCACTTGCTCCTTGATAGTGATTTGGAATATCACTCATCACTTCCCTCCCGGCAACGGGCCGATTGGTCGCCAGTAATCCACCGGATTAATTTCCCACCAGCCATTTTTCCAGTAATTATCCGACCATGATCCAATATTATTTCGACAGGTGGCTACTATATATTGGCCTTCGATTGCAGGTGGCTCGGTGTGAGCATTCCGCCAGCG
>Ga0209358_10000559_pt1 | contig 32467 bp, 22 predicted proteins | sample LauGreFa1BDMLBSN_2_FD_187574 | JGI IMG/M metagenome (GOLD analysis project Ga0209358, IMG submission 187574) | Freshwater lake microbial communities from Lake Michigan, USA - Fa13.BD.MLB.SN (SPAdes) (version 2) | ecosystem: Environmental > Aquatic > Freshwater > Lake | place: Lake Michigan, USA... | reverse complement strand
TTCAACTATTCGTAGCCCAAATCGAGTACTCACGCCCTTGAAAAGGGATTCGAAAATCTGGATTTCATCTTTTGTTCCTCCTTCCAAAATCTTCGTTTGGGAGGGATAAATTTTCGACGCGCATTTCAAGGGCGTGAGTACTCTATTTGGGTCACAAACCATTGAAATGCGCTTCGAAAATTCGGATTTCATCATTTGTTCCTCCTTCCCAAATCTTCGTTGGGGAGGGATAAAATCGTCTGTTTGGGAGGACTGCGTGCTCACGCCAAGTAAATCCAGACCACTTTTTTGTACAGCATCGTCGACAGAACGCCGGCGTTGCGCTCGAGGACGAGCGTGAATCTCCCATCGTCCTCCTGCATGTAAATGTGTCGGATTCGGTCGATGTACTTGATGAAGGATGTGCTGACGATGGCGCACATGCACCACTCATTCGGTGGCACGATTTCGTTGTCGATGATTATGTCGCTGTCGTTGTTGCTGGGCACGCTATCCGTCGGCAACGGAAGCGTCCCGGACGGAATGGACGTCTGGGACGCGAACACGACCGTGGCGGGCAGGTTGAGCACCTGCTTGACGTCCACCTGCGTGTTGACCGGCCCATCCCCCCCTGGGGCGGTTCGCGCGCCGATTCGCACGCGAATCTGCCCCAAATCGAACGATATCGTCACCTGCAAGTCGACGTTGTCCGGACGGACGTTCATGCTTGGCGCGAGGGAATCGACCCACGATTGAAACCGGGCGAGCAGGTCGTAGGTGGAGTAGATGACGTCGGGCGGTGCGGTAAAGGTGTACTGCGTCGCGTCGGACAAGGTCGGCTGCGTTTGCGCAGTGGTGCGACCCTGCTGTATCACGACCTCGTACGTCTCGTATTTCGCATTCATCGGCAGCGTCAGGGCGGTTTTGGAGAGGACTTGCTGCAAAATGGGCAACGAAAGCGCCAACGTGGCATCGTTCACCACGACGATGTGCAACACGAAAATGTACGGATTCGACGTGAAGAGGACGCCCAGTTGCAACCGACTTTTGTCCACACGGGCGCCGGTGGCGAGCGTCGAGGCCGTGTCGGATAGCCAGGCTTGCATCGCAACAAAGTCCGGAAACAGGGTCGCGACGGGAAAGTTGGCCTTCAGTTGCAAGTTGAGGATGGTGTGCAGGGCACTGCTTCCTTGGCGTACGATGCCGCTCGCATCGACGCTCGTCGAATCGACGGTGGGTGCATCGACGAGCGTCGTATCGACATGCGCCGATGACACTGCGATGTCCGAGACGGTCATCGACGCTGGCAGCCCGAACGCCTGCGGATTACTCGCGAGGTCCTGTAGCAACGTCGCTGCCAGTTTCACCCGAGTCGCCAAGCACACCCACGATGCTGCGACGCTCAGCGACGTCTCGGTCGAGTTGGCGGTCCGAAACGGGAACACAGACACCGTCACGTTCGACGCGAGCACACCCGCGCGCGTCGCGATGGACTGGCGCACAGACTCTTCCAAATCGGCGTATGCGCTCGCGGTGGCACGTTGGGTGGTTGCACGTTGGGTGGTGGTGCGTTGTGTGGTGGTGCGTTGGGTGGCCCGCAAGATGAAGGACAATGTGGTTCGGAACCATTCGTAGCTCGCCGCGCTGACGTACCGTTCGACCGTGTCAAACGTCGCCTTGCATCCGACGATGCTGTAGGCCAGTGCGCGCGCTGTAACGACGCCACTGTCGTTTCGCACCTCGTCAGTGTGGACCCAGCTGACCATGCGCGAGGAGTTTAGGACGTACCACTCACACGCGACATTCGTCAATCGGAACGGTTCGGAATCCACGCGGAGGATGCAACCCGACGCGCCATCGATGTTTCCAGTGTGCAGTCGAGCCCACCGCATGAGATCGCCTGTGGTAGTTTGGATGTGCATCTCGGGCCCGGGCGACGCAGTGTGTGACAGAACGCAGAGACTCGTCGCACCACGCAGACAGCGAAGCAAGGCGGACTTGCGCAACGTGCAACCCGAAGACGGGTCCATGTCGAGCGACAACGATGGGGCGTCTACGACCAGGCTCGCTGTCTCGGCGTCGGTCTCGGCGTCGGTCTCGGCGTCGGCGACGAGAATTCCTGCCTCGGTGTCGTATTGGGCTTGTATCCGTTCACCGTGGAATGAAAGCACCCACGAATGCGGCGTCGTGAAATGCACGACGCATTCGAGTGGGCACACGCCCGATGGTCGCCCGTTGATGTCAACCAAACCCCATGCGGTTCCGGGTGGGACGGCGTCGAACGAGCCTTTCGGCGAGCGTACCATCCGCGTACACGGGTCCCCTCGGATCGACCAGCGCATGCAGTCGATGTCCATCATCCGCTTGGTTCGTGTGAGCGCGCTGTGGACGACATCCCCCAGTCGCGCATCCTCCGCGTCGCGCAACGAGAGCAAGATGCCCCACATCGTGAATACCACCTGAATGTGGTCGGTGGCGCTCGTCGCCTCGAACACGCACAACGCACACGGCCCGTCGACGCGCGCCACGACCGACTCGGCGAACGACGAAATGGCCCGCCCGGACACAAACGCAAAGACGATCGGGTGGCGGGCGTCCTCCCACTGGGTGGTCGTCGTGACCACGGGCGTGGCACCGCTGGGTGTGGCCACGCTGATTCGGTCGGCTGTATCGGCCTGGCCGACGATGAAGACGTAGTCCGACGATGGCAACGGCGAATGGTCGAGCGGCGTCTCGGTCGCGTCGTCGAACGACCACGTGCGCGTGCCGTCGGAGAGGAACAAATCGGAGCGTGGCTCCAAGGTCTCCAACACCGACATGGCGTGCGCCATGACCGCACATCCGGTCAGGAGCGGGACGTTGCACCGGCTTTCGTCGGCCGCCACGCCCACGCATCGAGTGCGGTCCTGACCGCCGACTCGCATCGCCCGGTCGTGTGCGATGATCTTGTCGATTTGGCGCTGGACGCACGCACGCCGCGCATCGAGCGCCCGTTCCGATGACACCGGGCCAATCCGGCCTACGGAAGGACGAGTCGTCAGCGAGTCGTCGGCGATGGAGTATCCCTCGCACGAGGCAATCTCGTCGACGCTCCCGATGAGGAGCACGTGCGTCGCCATGCTGTCGCGCATGAGGGCGTGCAACGCGTCGCGTGACAGCCCGGTATCGACCGGGACGACAGATACACTCACCCCGTCGGTTCGACGAAACGTTTGCAAGACCCGCGCGTTGGCTTCGTAATCCACGTGTGTGATAATCAATGCGACGCAAACGCGCATTTTATTGTCAGTCGAATGCGTTTAAGCCGATGCATTTGGCCATAATTTGGCCCTCTATGGACACGTTGAACTCGTCGGACATGTGGGGCAGTGACATGTTTGCTGATGTCAGTTTGGTGCCAACTCGGTTGTTTGCACTTTATGCGCCTCATTTGAAAGGATGAACAAAAGATGAACTGTATCATAGTATGCAGTGACTCTTCAGTGACTCTGCGCCCAATGATTCACAAAACGACGATTTTGGAAGGATGAACAAAAGACGGCACACATATCATGCTAGGTTTGTTTAGTTTAGTGTAGAAATTGGCCCAAATGTGAGTACTCACACCATACTCACCAGCGTTCCTTAAGTGGGGGCCTGAAATTGCGCAATTTGTTGATCGCTTCACGGGATTTTGGAAGGAGGAACAAAAGATGAAATCATGATTTTCGACTGACTTTTCAATGCTTCGTAGCCCAAATCGAGTACTCACGCCCTTGAAAAGTGCTTCCTTCGAAATCCGCATTTCCTCTTTTGTTCCTCCTTCCAAAATCTTCGTTTGGGATGGATAGAATTGACTTTCCAATCGTTAGTGGCCCAGATTGAGTACTCACGCCCTTAAAAACGTTTCGTATATCAACTGGTACTCACACCCTTAAAAAGTGCTTCGAAAACGCGGTCTGAAACGCTGGTTCGGCCTTCCAGCATCTTCGTTTGGGGAGCATCAAATCCGCATTGTATCTTGTTGTCCATTCGACAAAATCCTCTTTTGAGGGGGGAATCAGGGGAGCATGCACTCGAAAAGCGCGTACCCAACGAGACGCATATGAAACCCGGGTGACGCGCATTCATCGTGTGGAGGTTCTAAATCACAGGGTGATACGAGGAAGGATGACCAAAAAGATGCAACTTCATGCTCCCCAAACGAAGATTTGGGAAGGCTGACGTTCCGAATGCGTTTTCGAAGCACTTTTCAACGATTCGTATCCCAAATCGAGTACTCGCACCCCTTTGAAAAGTGCTTCGAAGACGCATTCGGAACGGTTTGTTCCCATGTAGCGAACAAAAAATTGCGCAATTTTTTGTTCGCCATACCGGTTTGTTCGACCTTCCCGAATCTTCGTTAGATTTTGGAAGGAGGAACAAAAGCCATGTGGGAAACAACATTTCCGCTCCATAGCCACGCCGGATTGGGTAGGGACTTTACGGAGATTCAATCATACTCGGACGTATGTTCGGTTCGTAAAATGGCCTACCCAATCCGGCGTGGCTATGGAGCGGAAATGTTGTTTCCCACATGGAACAAAAGAGGAAATGCGGATTTCGAAGGAAGCACTTTTCAAGGGCGTGAGTACTCAATTTGGGCGATGATCCATTGAAAAGTGCTTCCTTCGAAATCCGCATTTCCTCTTTTGTTCCTCCTTCCAAACTCTTCGTTTGGGAGCATAACTGTGGCGTGTCCTAGAACGGTCGAATCATGCGTGGCTGGCCATCCACTACACTGTTGGTGGCTGCTCGACCGTCGTTTCCTGCACATTCTTATTCGTAATAACTGCCATGAGGTATCCGGCGTCCCCATTTTTTTGGTACCCAAGCATCGATTCGACGGTAGTATTAGCATCATTCACCCGTAAGTTGGTGGTGTTTGAGAGTATATCTTGATTGACTTTAGTCAAATCGATACAAAAAAGGGCCCGAGTATCAGGAACCGTGGACACAAACGGTCCCACCTCGTTCAAGGTCTTGGTATGCTTGAAAATATACAGAGAGTGGCGTGTATCATTCGGTTGTGCCGGGTAAAAGGCGGTTGCCATTTTCTTTAGCTCGGGCATAGTTACGTCTATGAAGCCTTGGTTATTGTAGAGGTTAGGAACCGTTGTGGTTTCGCCGGTTTCTGGATTGGTAGTCGTCACGTCTGATGTGTAACTATTCAGAGGGGGAGGAGGAGGGTCAGTTCTAAGGGCAATATTGGCAGAAAAATCGAAACTCGTGTATTTATCCTCTGTGTCCTTGGTTCCGACGATGCTGAATAAAATAAAGACAAAGATCAAGCATGCGAGTTTCTTATCGTGATCTTCCGTTTCCGGTGGTATGGTTATGTAGTTTTTGTTTCCAGTCTTTTGGTCGAAAATCTTGCGAGGGGTATCACCACCTGGCAGACTGATCGAATATGCGTCGTTCAACCCAACCGGTTCGTCTAATAGTCTTGCGATGACGTTTGGAAGGGTTCTAAAACTTTCCGAGTCGAATTGGTCCGGTCCGAGTATATTGTCACCGAAAAGTGATCGGACGTATGCACCGCCGGATGTATCCTCGTAGTAGTAGTAGTCCAGGCACTCAACTACCTGGGATTCCGTGATTTGGCCTACTTCCTTTGTCGTCGTGATGATCAAAAATGGTGGCGCTGCTCTCATTTACATTCGTTTTATTCGGCAAATTTATTTCCGTACAGCAACTCTGCAACGGAGTGCGATTGCAATTGGGCCGACCATTTCAACACCGAAATCAGCACAAGCACGATCGTGGACATGTACACGCACTCGTCCGAGACGCGGTAGACGCCGCCGATCAGACGGCCCATGAACGTCTCGTGCATGGGCGTTTTGAATATAACGTGCTCCAGGTACGTCAGAAAGCACATGTGGTTATTGGTCGCCCAGTGGACGAGCAGCGACACGCCCACGATGATGTGCAAGGTCAGGAGATGCGTGTCGTTGGACACGAGCGGCACGCCGATGACGAACAACACGAGGGCCGTATGCAATAGAAAAATCACGTTCATTTACACTTGATTTATTCGCGTGCGACGCAGCGCAACGTCGCGCGTAGGGGGCGACGTGCGGTGCATCGGGCGGATGGAACCACTTTCGTGCGGATGGAACCGCTTTCGTGCGGATGGAACCGCTTTCACTTCGCCGAACGTTAGTTACAAGATGAAAATGATTTAAAAGATGCGACCTCATAGAGCAGTGAAAATGAGCGTAATCGGAATCGATCTCGGGACGACCTACTCGTGTGTTGGAATTTGGCAAAACGGGCGAGTGGAAATCATCGCAAACGACCAAGGCAATCGGACGACGCCGTCGTACGTCGCATTCACCGACACGGAGCGTCTCATCGGCGATGCCGCCAAGAATCAGACGGCCATGAACCCGGAGAACACGGTCTTCGACGCCAAGCGTCTGATTGGACGCAAGTACATCGACAAGTGCATCCAGGACGACATGAAGCACTGGCCCTTCAAGGTGGTGGAGCAGGACGGCGGGAAGCCGTTCATCCAGGTCGCGTACAAGGGCGAGGTGAAAACGTTCCGCCCGGAGGAGATCTCGTCGATGGTGCTGATCAAGATGAAGGAGATATCCGAGGCGTACCTGAACACCCCCGTTACCAAGGCCGTGATCACGGTCCCGGCGTACTTTAACGACGCGCAGCGCCAGGCGACCAAGGACGCGGGGGTGATCGCCGGCCTCGACGTGCTGCGCATCATCAACGAGCCCACCGCCGCCGCGATCGCGTACGGGCTGGACAACGTCAAGTCGAAGGAGCAGACGGTGCTCATCTTCGACCTGGGGGGGGGCACGTTCGACGTCTCGCTGCTGACGATCGACGACGGCATCTTCGAGGTCAAGGCGACGTCCGGGAACACGCACCTCGGCGGCGAGGACTTTGACTCCCGACTCGTGCATCACTTCGCGCAGGAGTTCAAGCGCAAGTACAAGAAGGACATTTCGTCGAATCCGCGCGCGCTGCGCCGCTTGCGCACGGCGTGCGAAAAGGCCAAGCGCACGCTCTCGTCGTCCGCGCAGGCGTCGATCGAGATCGACTCGCTGTTCGAGGGGCAGGACTTTGCCACGACCATCACGCGCGCACGCTTCGAGGAGCTCAACCAGGACCTCTTCCAGCAGTGCATGGAGCCGGTCGAGTCGGTGCTGCGCGACGCGCACGTGGACAAGGGGAAAGTCGACCAGATCGTGCTCGTCGGCGGCTCGTCGCGTATTCCGAAAGTGCAGGACCTGCTCTCCAAGTACTTTGGCGGGCGGGAGCTGAACCGGAGCATCAACCCCGACGAGGCGGTCGCGTACGGGGCGGCCGTGCAAGGCGCGATCCTGGGCGGGCAGAAGGACAAGGAAATCGACTCGCTGCTGCTCCTCGACGTCGCGCCCCTGTCGCTTGGCATCGAGACCGCGGGGGGCGTCATGACCAAACTGATCGAGCGCAACACGACGATCCCCACCAAGAAGACGCAGACGTTCTCGACGTATGCCGACAACCAACCCGGGGTGAGCATCCAGGTGTTTGAGGGCGAGCGCGCGTTGACGCGAGACAACCACCAGCTCGGGAAGTTTGAGTTGAGCGGGATTCCGCCCGCGCCGCGCGGTACGCCGCAGATCGAGGTGACCTTTGACATCGACGCCAACGGCATCATGAACGTGAGCGCTTTGGAGAAGGGCACGGGCAAGACGAGCAAGATCACCATCAGCAACGACGGCAGTCGCCTCTCCAAGGAGGACATCCAGAAAATGGTGAACGACGCCGAAAAGTACAAGCACGACGACGAGCAGGTCCGCACGCTAGTGGAGCGCAAGAACCAACTCGAGCAGTCCATCTACAGCACCAAGAGCGCCTACGAGGAGAAGCTCAAGGGCGCATCGGAGGGCGACGCGCTCACGACCACCTACAAGGACGCGAAAGCCAAGTTGGAGGCGCTCTCGCATTGGCTCGACGCCAATCAGCACGCGACGGTCGACGAGTACGACGACAAGTTGAAAGAGGCGCAGGCGTTGGCGAGCGCGCTGTACGCAGGTTCCGACCCGTCCAGCGCCCCGAACGCGGGGCCATCGCAACCGCATGTGGAGGAGGTCGACTAGCACCCGACTGCATCGCACATCCTCTGCTCCCGTCCACCATATCCCACCCACCACAGGACGCGCCTTTCTTCGACCCATTGAACACTAGTGGCCATGAAAAGACACACCGAATCGCTGGCAATGAGAACACGTGGCGCGTCGAGAACAAAAGCAATGATATCGTGGCATTGCTTTTGTTTTTCATCCTCGAAGGAGACACATCTTCATGCTATCATATTGTCATGTCTACACCGATTATACAGAAAATGCAGAAACATCGTCATGCTATCATCATCATGCTATCACTGTAGTATCACAGATTCACAATGAGATGTCGACGTTACATCGTCATGATATCACAATGAGATGGCGACTAACGCACGCCCTTTATCTTTAATACGGGATGGCTTTGATGACCGCACAACTGTGAGTTCGACAGATGCATCTGCATGTTATCATCATCTTGTCATGTCGACAGACACATCGGAATGAATGCAGCATCATGATGTGAGTTCGGATGTGGGAGCGATCTTGTTTGTACAAAGGTCACAGCATCAGAGCACATGCATCGGTTTGTAAACCGGGTTGAGACGTTCGATCGTTCTTGTTTGTACAAAGATCACAGACGGCATCAGAGCATATGCACATGACCGCATCGGACCAGATGCATCGGTTTGTAAACCGGGTTGAGACGTTCGATCTTGTTTGTACAAATATCATAGCATCAGAGCAGATTCACCGGAACGCTCAAACATATGCGAGAATCTCGCCCGTTTTACAAACCGATGCATGTGTTCCGATGCGTTCCTGTGCATATTCTCTGCCAAGTGGAAAAACACTTGCCTGACGACCGATGGTCCTCATCTACGTTTTCATGCAACAGTATGCTCCCCAAACGACGATTTTGGAAGGTTTGACAAAAGATGAAATGCAGATTTTCGAAGCATTTTTCAATGGTCAGTAGCCCAAATCGAGTACTCACCCATGTGGGAAACAACATTTCCGCGAAATACCCACGCCGGATTTTGTAAGTAAATGTACGACTCCAGCATGCTATCTATCTAGAGGAGGCTATTGTCGTAAAGTCCTTACAAAATCCGGCGTGGGTATTTCGCGGAAATGTTGTTTCCCACATGGGTACTCACGCCCTTGAAAAGGGATTCGAAAATCCGGAGTTCCTCTTTTGTTCATCCTTCCAAAATCTTCGTTTGGGAGGGATAAAACAGTCGACCAGTGAAAGTGCGCCTTTTGGCTCGCCACAGTGAATGTGCATTGACGACGCTAAAAAAGGAACATAAAACATGACGACCCGGTCGACGAACGATACACATCGTTCGCCGAGGGCCGACCTTCCCCGACGACATGGCACTGCCGTAGGCAAGCGCACGACGGAGCCGATGCTGTACGTCGTATACACGCGCTGCGCCGACGAGTACGAAATCGTGACGATCGAAGACTACTATCAAAGTGCGGTGGCGACCGGCAACGCGCTCGTGAATGCAAACTGCAATGATGGGACGACTGCCACAGAGGCATTTATTCACACGGTCGTGCCCGACGGAACGGAGCAGTCCACCAAACTGGAGCGCATTCTCCCCGAAGAGGCCCCCGATACCATCCCGTACGAACTGGCGCTTAAGTTGGCCAACCCTGGAATCCACATACCGATTCCACGGCCGGTGCTTTTTACCGTGCGTGATAACGGGCTCGTACGGTGCATACACTACGAAGACAACATGCGTCGACTGGAAAGGACCCCGCGTCGGCGATGGAGCGCCGAGGCGTTTCCACCACCACCATGACGCCCTATCCGTGCTGCGAACAAAGAATGGTGCGATTTGTGACCGACCACCGCGTTGAGTACTCTCGCCCCGTTCCGTCCGTAGTCGTGGGTGCGAAATGGCGCAGTTCTTTGCTCGTTACATTGATATTGTCATCTCATCGTGTTTGTGTCTTTTACATGCACACAGTCATGGTGACATATGTATGGCTTCCAAATCTTTCGGAACGTGGTTTCGAAGCACTTTTCAGGTGCGTCACCGTGCGTGAGTACTCGATTTGGGCGAAAGCGACGAAACACGACGCGTACGTTGCATCAGCCACGCACGAAGCGTCGCTCACACCGGCTCAACAATACATGCGGATTATTGTCTTTGTCTTATGCGCGCACACGCACCGGACCCATCGCATCGAGTGCGCATCGAGTGCGCATCTTGGTCATGCAACGCACCACCACCGCCTACATCCGCCTGTGGACCGCCACAATGTAGCGAAGTGATACTCTAAAGAAACGCACTTGGGTAACCTTCCAAAATCTTCGTTTGGGATGGGTAGAGTTACACTACCCCAAAGATGCGATTGACGACATTCGACACCGAGACGGCGATTTCCGAGAGTCTGCCTTGTGGTGTATCGACGTAATGTGGGTCGTTATCGATTTTGTGGACCAGCAACTCGACCACAAAGTACTTTTGCTGGTCGAGGTCGCGTTGGGCGTTGACTTGGTCGCGTTGGTTATCGGACAGCACCCCTTCGCCCACCAGCGCGTTCAAAAAGCCCGCCCAGACGCCCGCCGACGCCTCTCGCAGTCGTTCCGAATCAACCGGGTGGATCAGTCGGACCATCATGTCGGCGAGTTTCTGCGAGAAGCGTTGCTCGAACGACAGCCACGCGTGCACCGGACCGTCGAAATCGTCCAGGTGCACCGCTCGCCTGTTTAGCCGCTTGTACGACGCGCGGATGTCCTCGACGAGCGCAGTGCTGTAAGGCTGTCGATTGTATGGGTTTTGGGCCTAGTGGCGAGCATTAAATTGCGCAATTTCAGGCCCCCACTTAAGGAACACAGTTGAGTATGATGTGAGTACTCACATTTGGGCCAATGTTTCACGCATGTGCATATATCATGCTAGGTTTGTTGATTTCGTGTAGAAATTGGCCCAAATGTGAGTACTCACACCATACTCAACTGTGTTCCTTAAGTGGGGGCCTGAAATTGCGCAATTTAATGCTCGCTTCACGGGTTTTGGGGTGAACGGGAGCTGTTCGCGTGCTTGTGTAGCGACCGGATGTCGTCGCAGTAGACAGGGCCATCGTCGTCGTGGGTATAATGGTAAAAGAACTCTGGCGGAATGTCATCCACATTTTCCCCCAGTATGCCGGTTGGATTGTGGCACGTTGGGCTCACCGCGCGTTGCTCCTCCCGTTGCGCGTCCCACCACCGGGAGAGGTCGGCGCACAGTTCGCGCTTGGTTTTCGGACGCTGTGTGTCGGGATGGTGCAGTAGAATGCCGAACTCGTCCGCCCAGCCGCGTAGCACCTCCAGTGGGACGTTTTGGTCGACCTCACACGGCTCCTGCCAATGCCAACGCCGTCCACCCCGCCGTCTACCATGCATGACTTGCTTTCGCACTTGCTCCCATTGGTCGATGTGCATGTGCATGGGTGGTTTACCATCCGGATACCGTAAGAGCATCAAGGGGGCACCGAGAAACATATCTTCCATGTACTCGACCTGGCGCGTGTCCCACTTGAGCGGCTGGTTGAAGGCAGTTGCTGTGTCAAACATCCATTGCATGTTCACCACGTTGCTCGTGTTCCACGGGAGTGGCTGGTTGAAGGATTGTGCAAAGGAAAACATCCTTTCCATGTTTGTCACGTTGCTCGTGTTCCACGGGAGTGGCTGGTTGAAGGCAGATGTCATTTCAAACATCGAATGCATGTATGTCACGTTTCTCGTGTTCCACGGGAGTGGCTGGTTGAAGGAAAGTGCTCCACAAAACATGTTCGACATGTCTGTAACGTTGCTCGTGTTCCACGGCAGTGGCTGGTTGAAGGCATCTGTTGCATAAAACATCGAATGCATGTCTGTCACGTTGCACGTGTTCCACCGGAGTGGCTGGTTGAGGGCAGTTGCATCGCCAAACATCAAATGCATGTCTGTCACGTTGCTCGTGTTCCACGGGAGTGGCTGGTTGAAGGCAGTTGCATAGCGAAACATCTCTCGCATGTCTGTCACGTTGCGCGTGTCCCACTCCGAAAGGTCGGACTGAAACGCACGGGCATTACGAAACATGTACGACATGTCGGTTACACGTGCGACGTTCCACCTCGAAAGGTCCGAGTTGAAAGAGGTTGCATATTCGTCCACCAAAAATTCGTCTTCTTCCCTACCAGCAAACATGCTCGCCGTGGTCGTAACGTTGCGCGTATCCCACCTCGAAAGGTCCGAGTTGAACGATGAGGCGTTTTCGAACATGTGCGACATGTCCGTTACACGTGCGACGTTCCACCTCGAAAGGTCGGACTGAAACGCATGGGCATCACGAAACATGTGCGACATGTCGGTTACACGTGCGACGTTCCACCTCGAAAGGTCCTGCCTGGATCATCGTGCCCCAGGCGCGGTACATGGCCCGCTTGTTGCACCCGCTCAGGCCGACGGGCTCAGTGAAGATGCCTGCCACCCGAGCGACAATTCGGTCGACGGCACATGGCGGATGCGAACGTCGGATGCGGCGCGGCCAAAGACATACTGCCGGCGACACGGAGCTGGCTGAGACGCGACTAGTCGCAGACTCGGCGGAATGTGGGCGCAGGAGCGACAGGTGACACGAGGCGTACCAGAAGCCGACATCACAGACAGGACGTTCCAGGTCGCGAGGTTCTGGTTGAACACAGCCGCCGAATAGAACATCGAGCCCATGCTGCTAACCTTCGCCGTGTTCCAGCCTCCGAGGTTCTGGTTGAACGCAGCCGCCTGATTGAACATCCAGCCCATGCCGCTGACCGACGCCACGTTCCAGCCTCCGATGTTCTGGTTGAACGCAGCCGCCCCATTGAACATCGAGCCCATGCTGCTGGCCGACGCTGTGTTCCAGCTCACGATGTTCTGGTTGAACGCCCTCGCCGAATTGAACATGTAGCCCATGCTGCTGACCGACGCCGTGTTCCAGATTGCGATACTCAAGTTGAAGACAGCCGCCTCACGGAACATCGAGTACATGCTGCTGACCGACGCCGTGTTCCAGCCTCCGATGTCCTGGTTGAAGGTTTTCGCCTTATAGAACATCCAGCCCATGCTGCTGACCTTCGCCGTGTTCCAGCTCGCGATGTTCTGGTTGAAGGCTGCCGCCTGATAGAACATCTCGTCCATGCTGCTGACCGACGCTATGTTCCAGCTCGCGAGGTTCTGGTTGAAGGCAGCCGCCTGACGGAACATCGAGCCCATGCAGGTGACCGCGGCCACGTTCCAGCCGGCGATGTCGCCGTACGCCGTCGTGGCGGTCGTGGGGCTCGTCGTCCAGTCCCTCACGGCCGACTTGATGTTGCCGTCGGTGATGGGCGCGGGCTGGGCGACGCCATGTATCAAGGCTCGCACGCACGCACCCTAGTGGCGCTTCACGGGCACGCACGTACCATAGTGGCGCTTCACGGGCACGCACGCACCATAGTGGCGCTTCACGGGCACGCACGCACCATAGTGGCTCTTCACGGGCACGCACACACGCCCTTTAACACGACTCGCACACACGCCCCTTAACACGACGGATGCGACGTCCTTCTACGAGCACAATCCTCATGCTACTATCTTGATATTGCCATAGACGCATCGTCATGCTATCATCATCGTGTGATTTCAACAGACCAGCCGTCGGCAACTCATCCCCTTTTTGACAAACCTGCCTTTTCACGATTTTCCCAAAAAGGTGAACCACGATTCGTGGTTGAAATAATTGGGAAAATCGTGAAAAGGCAGGTTTGTCAAAAAGGGGGATGAGTTGCCGACGGCTGCAACAGACACATCATCATCGTTGTATCATCATCTTGTGAGTTCAACAGAAACATTATCATGCTATCATCATCGTATGACTCGTGTGAGTTCGAATGACACATCGGCATGCTATCATCATCGTATGACTCGTGTGAGTTCGAATGACACATCGGCGTGCATCACAGCACGCACGCTTGCCCATTTAACACGAGTCACACGACGGATGCGACGTCCTTCTACGAGCACAACTATCATGCTACTATCTTGATATTGCAATAGACGCATGCTCTGCTCATCGTGTGAGTTCGACAGACACATCATCGTTGTATCATCATCATCTTATGAGTTCGACAGACACACATGCTATCATCATCGTATATGACTCGTTTGAGTTCGAATGACACATCGGCATGTATCACGGCCAGTGTAGCGAGCAAAAATTGCGCAATTTCAGAACCCCTACTTAACGAAGCAACTTAGCATACGCGAGTACTCAAATTTGGGCCATTACATTCACCGGATTGAAAATGATTTAAAGAAACTGTACTAATTTGCACAAATTTGAGTACTCGCGTATGCTAAGTTGCTTCGTTAAGTAGGGGTTCTGAAATTGCGCAATTTTTGCTCGCTACACTGATCACGGCTCGCACGCACGCCTTTAACACGGAAAACTCATAATGACAGCATCACTGTATGAGTTCTAATGACACATCGGCATGATATCATCATCCTGTGAGTTCAACAGAAACATTATTTGCAAGCGCCCGTTGGACTGATTATGTCAATCATTTTTCAGGAATCAGTCAACTTTGAAAATTATTTAAATGAGATGTGTATATTTACCCGGGGTTGAGTACTCACGTATGCCAATTCACACTTCTCAAGTAGGGGGGCTGAAATCGCGCAATTTTGGTCGCAACACTGGATTTGAGTACTAACCAGCCGTCGGCAACTCACCCCCGTTTTGGACAAACCTGCCTTCAGAGCACGGAATCACCGATTTTATTTCGTTCATGCGGGCACGAAACCCCGTTTTTTCTGACCGAAAAGATGCATCAAAAATCGGGGATTCCGTGCTCTGCCTGCCTTTTCACGAATTTTATCCCTCCCAAACGAAGATTTTGGAACGAGGAACAAAGATGAAATCCAGATTTTCGAAGCACTTTTCAAGGGCGTGAGTACTCGATTTGGGCTACGAACCATTGAAAAGTCAGTCGAAAATCCGGATTTCATCTTTTGTCAATCCTTCCCAAATCTTCGTTTGGGGAGCATAAATTTCCCAAACACTTCAACCACAGTTCGTGGTTCGGGTCTTGAAATCGCACAATTTGTGTTCGCCACATGGTCAACGGGGAGAATAAATTGTCGGACCACTTTCACTTTCACTGCACTTGAGCACTCGGCTGGTCCCTGCTGTTAGTACTGGCAATAGTACCAATGAGGAAGATTCCTGATGACGTCAGACATTCGAGAAAGTTCCTCATGCACAGCTGTAGATATTTAAGCTGTGAGACTCTTGAATCAACGTTGCACAAGCAGAAAAATCCTGCCGGACGTTCCGTGAGCCCCGGGTAATGGACACCACGCCCGGTTGCACCCACGCATGGCCCACACTGTCGGATCAGTAAAAAGCGATATATATCCCTTCACCCATCACGCGGCTGATCACCGAAATGGGCAAGTTTGATCCGGCGAGACAGTGCACGCCTACACCGCAATCCGCGGCGGGTGTCACGCACGAACTATCAATCCCCCCGCAAGAACGCCAAAAGCGTCCTAAAATAAATTTCAGTCACTGATTTAGAAAAATGATAATAAAGTAGGTTCTAAATGCTTTTTCTGTCAAATACATGCGTCGGTGCTTCGCTACATAAACTCATGTTGCCTGCACATGAATATAACAGCCCGTTTATTGGAACTTTAATACCGAATGATACTTCCTACTTAAAACTAATCGATAATCTACGTGTCATTATCAGAGAAACCCCCTCGCTTGGACCACCTTTAGAGAAGTGGAATACACACCCAGCGATTATACGACCGTACCCTGTAATTTTTTTAGGAGATATAGAAATTCATTGTATTCATGAATCTGATAATGTAAGAACATTGGATACGTTTACAAGAAGATTAATCCGATTACGTAAGTTCGTCGAAAACCCGGACAATAGAATCTACGCTACATTGTCATTCAGCGAGTTATTAAATGACCACGATGATCCATATGAGTTTATCACAAAATTCTGTCAACCATCATCTGACACATTGACTAAAATATTTTTAGGGCCATCGAAGTACAAGGGTGATAACAAGAACTACATACCTGTAGAGCAATGGGATACAATAAGCCTATTGCGTGTGCATGCTGCATATGCATTTAATGATCAAAACTTTAACACTCAAATGTTTGCAGCATATGTTAATCAACTATGTTAATCAATTGGTCGCATAATCGCCAGACCCCGAAATCCCCGATTTAAAGATGTTCATCCACGTGGCTAACCAGAACCCGAAATCCCCGATTATAAGATGCTCATACGAATCGCGCAGTTTGTGTTCTCCACCATTGTGGCGAACAAACAAGTCGCACTTTCAACCCTCGGAGAGAAAACACGCATTTTTGGAATATGAAGGGTCTTGAAAAGTAGATAACGCAAAGATAACGACCGACGCATCCATTTGGGTCTTAAAATTCACAAATAGATACCAAACTAGGCACGAAAAGGATCATTTGGTGTCATTTCTACCTAAATAGTTGCTTAGGTCGTTATCTTTGCGTATCTACTTTTTTCACTACATTTCGAAGTAGGTTTTCTCGAGGCATCTTGCAAAGTTCCGGCTCCCCAAAAGAAGATTCTGGACGGATTGACAAAAGAGTAAATCTAGATTTCGACTGACTTTTCAATGGTTCGTATCCCAAATCGAGTACTCACGCCCTTGAAAACCCGGATTTCATCAGTTGTTACAAAAGAACATAGCATCCCAGAAAACCCAGCGTATCGCATCGCATGCCACTATCTTTTTGTAATCATCTTGCAAAGTTGTTACAACAGATCATAGCATCCCCGAAAACCCAACACACCCAGCACATCGCATCGCATGCCACTATCTTTTTGTATCATCTTGCAAGGTTTATCCCTCCCAAACGAAGATTTTGGAAGGATGAACAAAAGACGAAATGCGGACTTGGCCCAAATTGAGTACTCACGCCCTTGAAAAGTGCTTCGAAAATCCGCAATTCGTCTTTTGTTCATCCTTCCAAAATCTTCGTTTGGGGAGCATAAAGTTGTTTCATCCCAGCTATAATCCCAGAAAACCCCAACACATCGCATCACACGATGCGATGTGTTGGGGTTTTCTGGGATGCTATGTAAGACCAACAGTGCAACATGCAACTACAAAAAGTGCGATGTATATTTTGAAACGAGCCTGGTGGAAACATTGCCATTCATGTCAAGCATCGCACATTCAGTAGTTGCATGTAGCCCTGAAGACCAACGCAAAACGAATTTAGCAGCATGCGATGTGTTGGGTTTTTTCTGGGATGCTACGTTCTTTTGTAACAACTTTATGCTCCCCCAAACGAAGATTTTGGAAGGAGGAACAAGAGATGAAATGCATGCTCCCTAAACGAAGATTTTGGAAGTCCGAAGTTGACTCCGAACCAACCTTTCCGAATGTGTGTCTCGTGAAAAGTGCTTCGAAAATTATCATTTCATGTCCTGTTCCTCCTTCCAAACTCTTCGTTTGGGGAGCATAAACAAAAGATAGTAGCATGCGAGGCGCTGTGTCGGTTTTCGGGGATGATGAAAAAGGACAAATGAAATGTCCACATCATGTCCGTTGTCGCCATCGACTGTTCTGATAGAAGAGGAACTGATTCAAAAGCGACGAACGCGACGAGAAACGCACCACAGACGATGAGAGCAGTACGCCAGGTCCTCTCGTCGTGCATGGACGACAGTGTCATCGAGGCCGGCGTCGACGAATCGGGGCGTGGGCCATTGTTCGGCCGGGTGTATGCCGGCTGTGTGGTGTTCCTGGACGATGTCGCATCCTTACCCGGCGCCGAGTGCATTCAGGACAGCAAAGTCGTCTGCAAGAGCAAAAAGGCGACCGAGCGTGCGCTCGCGTTCATCAACCAGCACGCACTGACGACGAGCGTCGCCTTTGCCGAAGTGGACGAAATTGACGAGGCCAACATCCACAATGCGACCTACCGCGCGATGGCGCGCGCCATCGCGGACGTGGCGATCGCACCCGACCACATCCTCGTGGACGGACCTTACTACCCGGCGAGCTCGCACCGCGTCACCACCGTCGTCGACGGCGACCAAAAGTTTATGAGCATCGCGGCGGCGTCCATCCTCGCCAAAGTCGCGCGCGATGCGTATATAACGTCGCTGTGCGACCAGCACCCGACGTTGGACGAGTGGTACGACATCCGGAGTAACAAGGGATACGGAACCAAGGCGCACATGAGCGGCATCGCCAAACACGGCATCACGCAGTGGCATCGACGGTCCTTTCATCCATGCAAGTCGACCAAAGTGCGCATTACGATGTAGCGATGTAGCGATGTAGCGATGTAGCGATGTAGCGATGTAGCGATGTCGGATAGGATGGTGGTGGTCTATTCGACTGATGCCCATTCTCCCCTCGAAACCGGCAACATGCCATAAGGAGATGCAAGTCACGTCGTAAGAAAGAACATCCGATGGGGGCGATGGATGCGGGGCTCATGGTGCTAGCGACGTGCGTCGAGTCCGCCTACTTGCTCTTCATGTTCTTTGTCTACAAAACCCGATATGTTGTGGGCCAAGCCCGATACGAACACGCAACGCAGCAACTAGGGCGCCTGTTCGTGCACGACACGGGCGAATACGAGAACAAGGTGTGCCTTTTCGGCAAAGTCGTCGCCGTGTTGGCCATCGCCGGCGCCTTTGTTCGGTTGTGGATGCTGGCGACGGAACCACCGTCGAGGGGGCGTGTGAGGGCGGTGCAGCTACTGACCGTTTTATGGAGTGGCGCATGCGCGGTAGCGGCCTTTCACATGAACCTCACGGCGTTTGTGTACATCCTGCCACTGCTTGTCGCTGAGTTGTTCTGGGTAGGCATGCTGGAAGTTTAGCCTGGAACGCGCGTGCGGTGGCGATGGTTGCAGTACATGACACGCGCCATGCGCCCAAACGTAGATTTCGACTGACATGCATCACGGCTGGCATACGCAACTCGCACGCCCTGGAAATCATCTTGTGATTTCGAAGCGACGTCACGCCATCATAATGGGACGTCCACTAACAGGTCAGCATATCACGACTCGCACGCCCTTTAACACGACAGGTTCCATGTTCTTCTACGAACACACATGCGACTCGCTTGAGATTTCGACAGACAGAAGTCGCGCTATCATCGTGTGATTTCGATCCATGATGGAAACAACATTTCCGAGACTTACCCACGCCGGATTGGCAGGACTTAACGACGCGTCATGCATGCTCAACCGCATGTTATCTTCGTTAATGGGCTTGCCCAATCCGGCGTGGGTAAGTCTCGGAAATGTTGTTTCCATCATGGATTTCGACGGACACATCATCGTGCTATCATCATGTGACTCGTGTGAGTTCGACTGACACATCATCGTGCTTTCATCATCGTGCTATCATCATCATGTGACTCGTGTGAGTTCGACTGACACATCATCGTGCTATCATCATCATCATGTGACTCGTGTGAGTTCGACTGACACATCATCGTGCTTTCATCATGTGACCTTTATCCCTCCCAAACGAAGATTTTGGAAGGATTGACAAAAGAGGAAATCCGGATTTCGAAGGAAGCACTTTTCAAGGGCGTGAGTACTCGATTTGGGCTACGAACCATTGAAAAGTATATCGAAAATCCGGATTTCCTCTGTTGTCAATCCTTCCAAAATCTTCGTTTGGGGAGCATAACCTTAACACGACTGATGCGCACGCCCTTCGTAGCATCGTGCTAATCATGTGACTCGTGTGAGTTAGATTGACATGCTATCATCATCGTGCTAATCATGTGACTCGTGTGAGTTCGACTGACACATCGCTATATTGCACCTTAACTTCACGGCTCCAACCGTGCGTCCCTCAACACGACTGGCACGCATGCTTTTGAACGCGACTGGCATGCATGTTTTTGAATCAGCGGCGACTGGATGTCATTTGAATCATTCCATGCGAAGCACTCTCCCCGATATGGTGCTTGCAACAAGTCAGGAAGACGGAACAAAAGAAGAAATGCTGATTTCGAATGAAGCACTTTTCAATGGTTCGTCTCCCAAATGAGAACCAAATCGAGTACTCACGTCTTTGAAAGTGCTTCATTCGAAATCAGCATTTCATCTTTGTTCCTCCTTCCCGACTTTTCGTTTGGCGAGTATGAAACTAGTTGCTCGCTTTGTTCACAGCTTCACTGGCAGTGAATCACTGCTCGAGTCAACTCGACATCCATCGACATGCGGCTTAAAACGAATGGAACTCCCAATAAGATGGGTCAAGTCGCATCCACGATGTCTCGCATCGAGGGACCGAGTCCCGCCTCTACTCATTCGCCCACCACGCCGTCCCAAGTACCACAAGCGGTGTTTGTGTGGAGCCAGCGTGGCCGTGGCGTCTCGCCATTAACTACAATTCAAATGTGCATATGAACCTCACGCAACGAGGTGCGTGCCGATGTTCGCATGATGCAATGGTAGGTGCTCGACCAACGGGCGTTCGGGCAGTGTTTCGGGCAGTGTTTCGTGACGGTTTTCATGAATGGGCGAGATGCAGCGTTCGATTTTGGAAAACCGCAATCTCATTTTGGAGCGAATGAACAGGCCGAGAGACAAGATCGTTTTTCGGTAAATGGTCTTGCATGAATGGTTGAAGACGTCGTTCTCGCTAATCCACCGAGTGAACGACACCTCATTGGACACGGAGGGTAGCCTAATGACGTTCGTAAACTGATTTTGCGCACGATACTCGCACATCGCCTCCATGACAAACAGTTTAGTGCCGTACATCAGGTTGTTCAACCCCACGTACTCGTCGCTAAACTCGCAAATCGGCCGTCCAATCGCATCGAGGGGCATCGACGTCTCCTCGCGAAGCTCCCGCATGGCCGCGTCTAGGTACGACTCGCGGTCCTGTTTACGCCCCTTCGGGAATTCCCACGTATCATTCATACCGCAGAACTTGTAATTGACCTGTTCGTACTGCGCTTTCATGTAGTTGATGTTTTCGTGCATCCGCCGGAGATAGTTGGCGTTTTTGCGAATGCTCAACTCACGGCTCAGGTCGTTCGTGCTGTAGTAGCGCAACAGAAAGATTTCAAACGGGGTCATTTTGGAAGTGTAAAACCAGAACGTGTGGTACTTCATTTTGGAGGCGTTTTTGAGCAGGCAGATGAGCGCGATCGAATCCTTTCGTTTGGACATGAGCCAGTAGATGCCATTATTTTGAATAAAAAATACCATACATCCATAAGAGTAAATGACGCGGTCGTGTCCACTCCGTAGCATCCCTTTATGTTATATTTCATTTCAATGCGTTTTAAGTTGTTATCCTAGTGGCGAGCAACAAATTGCGCAATTTTATGCTCCCCAAACGAAGATTTTGGAAGGTCGGACAAACATTTCAGAGTGCATTTTCGAAGCACTTTTCAAGGGTGTGTCGCCCAAATCGAGTACTCACACCCTTGAAAAGTGCTTCGAAAATGCACTCTGAAATGTTTGTCCGACCTTCCAAAATCTTCGTTTGGGAGGGGTAAATTTCAGGCCCCACTTAAGGAACGCGACTGAGTATGGTATGAGTGCTCATATTCCACTTAGCGAGCATAAATTGCGCAATTTCAAGGCCCGCTACTTAACGATGAAACAGACCATACGTGAGTACTCCAATTTGGGGAAATTTGCCTTGAAATTGCGCAATTTATGCTCGCTACACTGCGAGTCACATTTTATGCTCCCCATTGAGTCCCCAAACGAAGATTTTGGAAGGAGGAACAAACGATGAAATCCGAATTTTCGACGCACTTTTCAATGGTTCATAGCCAAAATCGAGTGATCACGCCCTTGAAAAGTGCTTCATTCGAAATCCGGATTTCATCGTTTGTTCCTCCTTCCAAAATCTTCGTTTGGGAGGGATATATTTGGGTAAATTAACACGAACCCAACGAACCTAAAATGATTTACGTGAATGTGTGAAAAAACTGGCCCAAAGATGAGTACTCACACCATACTCAATCGCGTTCCTTAAGTGTGGTCCTGAAATTGCGCAATTTGTTGATCGCTTCACTGCAAGTTGTTATAAGCTGCCATCAGCGTTGCTTGCGCCTGTATGAGAATCGGCCGCGTTTGCAATGGTCCCGCCACCACACTATTACACTGATCAGTCACGTATCGTCTATCTGGTGCGCTTGAGCTCGATATGGAACTGCAAATTGTTCGTGCTTTTCGGGACACTGGACATGCCTGATGAGGGCAGTCGCTGAAGATGACAACAGCGAGGAGCGTGCGATTCTTTGTGAATCTGGGGGCTCGGCGTGGTGTTTATGGTTTGCTAGTTAAATGCGGTGCCATGTCACTATTCGAGAGTAGCTAGATTTCAAGAGACGGCGCTCGGAGGTGGCATAAGCCGCATTGTGGCTCTCATGGTCCTAGACTTCGGCCGAGTAACAAACCTGGCCTGATATGACTGCTGTCGCTAGTCACAATGTCATGAGCGCCTCCCGGGCGAAACGTCGCTCGAGCCATGTTTACTCACCCGATGCGCGTCGGGTCTGTGCGGTCGGGTGGGCGAATGACAAAGGGTTGAGCGTCATTTGCTGACACGAGCAACGACGCTCGTTATAGGCCGATGTGCATACGCCGTCGATGCTGTATATGCCAGGGACGTGGCTTTTGGGGTTCGTATGCATGTGCTCTTTGAGGCGGCCAAGTACCACCGATATCGCCGCTGCCGTCGGGCAATGCGTGTCAACATGCTGCACCATCTCCAAGTCGCTGTTCGCATCGGTTTCTTTCGGTTCATACCCCAGCACGCTAGCGATGACCTCAAGCGGCAGAAAGTGCAACCGGTGTCCAATCTTCACCTTCAACAGGGACGTCAAGTCCACGTAGCTGCCGTAGTGCACGTTCCGGCACAGGTGCAGCGCATGGACATGCCTCTTCATGTTCATCCCGACGATGACCGTTTCGGGGGTCATTTCAGCACGCACCGTGGCGACTGCGTTCTCAAATGTGGTTCCATGTGTTCGGATCGTCTCCACGTCCAACCCTGTTAGCGGCGTCAGGGGGCTAATCATTCGAGTGCCCCAATCGATCAAGATGACCTTGCTGGTGGCCGTGTCCTTGTGCTTGAGGCGAATCATGCACGGCAGGCGGTCCAAATGGCCTGGGCCAGACGCGATGTACCGGACGGACAAGTAAACGCACGTCATTCTCGGTGCTCAAGATGAGGTGTGGTTTTAAATCATTTTTCGAGGGCCCGAATGCGGTGGCTTTGTCAACGTGGATGTTTCCCCGATGTGTGCACATGCACCTGCACACAACCGTCCGAATGATTGTGGAAGGCCGAACCAGCCTTTCAGAATGCGTTTCCCGGGCCCGGGGAAGCACTTTTCAAGGGCGTGAGTACTCGATTTTGGGCTACAAAACGTCGAAGAGTTCTTCCCCTGGAAACGCATTCTGAAACGCTGGTTCGGCCTTCCCACGCCACTCTGCATTTGGGATGGGTACTACACATTGGGTAGACTTCATCGTGTGCATCGCCACCCAGCGTCCATCGCCACACCACCGACGGGACCTCTTCATGCGCTACCCTTGTACGACAGCACGTATCCGAGGACGAGCCGAAACGACTCGTGCATGTTCACGTTGTTCTCGTCGGGTGTAATGTACGAGGTGCACATCGCGTTGGTGATGCCCAGCGCCATCTGAAGGCGGTGGAAAGTGCGGCCGATGCGGATGTGCTTGGCTTTCACGAGTGCGTAGAGTTGGGTGATATCGTCGTACTTCACGACGGTCCTCGTCTGGTAAATCTCGCTCAGAAAGTCCTTGACGCAATCGCAAAAAGCGACGAGCGTCTCGGCGGGGATGTCCTTCGGCAACTCGCTCATCTCCGTCACCACCAGATATGCCATCCGATGAAAGTTTTTCCAGGCGTACGATTTCATGATCGCCAGCAACGTGCCGACCTCCTTCCGGTCCAGGTACCCCGTGATGCCAAAGTCGAGCACGTACAGCACGTCCGATGCCGCGTGGTACAGCACGTTGCCGCAGTGCAGGTCTCCGTGAAACATCCCGTGCTCGACGATGCACCGCATGTTGAAGTGCGAAATCAGCGCGCACATCCGGCGTCGGTGCTCCGGGTCGAGCGTCTGGATGTGATCTCCTCTCACGTGCTCCATGACGATCACGCTCTCATCGAAGGACGTGAACTCGTCGTACGTCTCCGGGATGCGGATGTGCGAGTCGGCCGTGTTGAATCGCCGTTGAAACCGGTGCATGTTGTACAGTTCGTTCGTGAACTCGGTCTGGTCGACGATGTTCGGGACGACCTCTGCGCAAATATCGGCCATGGAGAGGAAGGGCAACAGCGCGAGCGCGTCGATGAGTCGGCACAGCATGCGCGCGATGAAGACGGAGGTTCCGATGTACTCTTGCAGGCCGAGTCGTTTGATTTTGACGATGACCGGACGCTCGTTGTACGTCGCGTGGTAGATCAGACACGACGACCCCGAGTAAATCGGATGCGACTCGATCACAATCGGAAACGCTGCTTGTAGCTTTCGAATGCAGGCATGTGGAACATCTCGCGCGTGGAAGGGCACCTGGGTCGTGTAATTGGGCTGCTGCAACTCGGACGCCCCGTCGATGCTAGGAGTCATGACCTGAAATATCTTCAAAAAGATGATGTTCACCTGCGCCAGGTCCCGGAGCAGGTCGATCGCAACGCGCGACCTGGGATAGACCGCAAGCCGAGCGGCATTCCAAAGGCAGACGCCCGTTATGCGCAGTATCTGCGTAATTTCCGGTATCATGTTATATAAATCGGCGTCGGCTTTAACCCGATAATGCCATGGTCGTGTCAAAACGTCGAACGGGACCGTGGGGGTAGGGACATGCTCCGAGGACTTCATGCACGCACTGGAGGCACCGTTTTCGCGCATTCCAGAAACGTGCTTCGACAAACTCGACGACAATCCGCATTTCATCTTTTGCTTTGTTGTTCGGGAGCACTTTATATACCCTCAAAAGCAAGGATCATGTCGTGTATACTGGACCGTGCATGCCTCATGTGTGTACGATGTTCACAAAAACATCATGTCGTGTTTACCGGAGTGTGCATGTCTGATGAGTGTATGATGTTCACAAGATGCATGCTTGATGCGTGTATGATGTTCACAAGATGCGTGCATGCTTGATGTTGGTATGATGCTCACAAGATGCGTGCTTGATGTTGGTATGATGCTCACAAGATGCATGCATGATGTTTGTATGATGTGTGTAGGATGTTCACAAGATGCATGCATGCTTGATGTGTGTACGATGTTCACAAGATGCGTGCTTGATGTTGGTATGATGCTCACAAGATGCATGCATGCTTGATGCGTGTATGATGTTCACAAGATGATTTCATCGAAAGGATAAAATAGTTGGGTAAATGAGCACAATCTTGGCCAAGCCCCGGCCGAAGGCCAACACACTTCGACGTGGCCCGCGTGCGACGACCGCAAGACGACGCGATGACCCAATGCCATCGGCGGTCGAGTACACCCCGCTGCATGCAGCCGTCGCCGTTCCGTCGGACCACGCCGACGGAACGGCCGGCGACCTGGATAGGGAGCGATTCATCGCAAATGAAATGCTTTTGCTCTGCGATACCCCCGGCAAAACGTCCACGCGGGTCCATCTCGAGACGTTTTTGCAAGACCTTCTAGACGACAAACGGTGCCGGTACGACATGGCCCACAGCCGATATGATCCGCAGCGAGTGATCTCATTGTTCACGAAAGAGTTTGCATGTGACGATCAGTACCAATTCTGGCCAGGTAACAATCGGCTACTGTTGCTCTATCGAAGCGGAGACGCTCCGGTACTTGGCGTGCATATGGTCTATTTAATGGTAAAAGGGCGTATATTCAGGCACGTTGACGACTATTTGGCCGAATACGAACTGCCCATCTACGCCGAAGACGTAACGGCGACTGAATACGACGGCCGATTTCGCCTCCCCATCCCCAAACTTCTGACGGTCGATCTCGTCGACGAGATTCGGCGGCGCGTCGAAGACGTTGCAGAGATATGGCTACAGTTCCCTGTGGACCGGGCGCCGTTTCTGATTGTCGTGAATCGGCACAATCAGTACGATTACCTCTTCGGCGATCCAAACGGCGCGACGCTGGACCCACCTTGGAGTGACGCGACGACCCTACGGTTCCGCTCGAGCGCGTGCGGTAAGACTCGTGAACTCAATGGAACTTGTGGACCTGCACTGTACCATTGCGAGGAGGTCGCATACTACGGGCGAACCAATGAATCGAGGCCCATTCCGAGCTATCGGCCCGAGCCCCCGCAGCGTGCGTGCGATCTATACTTGGACCATCTATACAACGGGTTTGTCATTAGCGGACACGACGAGGAAGCACGGCGCTGTCAGCTGCAAATGGCGAATCCCGGCTCTGGCGTGGTCCATTGCGACGAGTGCGCCCATGCGTCGGCCAAGTATGGCGGTATGTTCTACCACGTGCAATACGCACCGCTGACGAGCAATGGTCCGTGTCCCATCGCAAGGTACGTACTGTGCACCTTGTCCAAGTGGTACGAAGGTACACAGAAATCCGAAGATGCGTCGGAATTCGACGTCACCACCCCCGTCGTACGCGACGTCCGGATGGCACTCCGCAAGCGTCGCGTTCTACACAAGGTGCTGGCGGTGGACGCCATCAAGAAGGGGGCGGACCCAGCGCCGGGGACGACCGCCTTTGCGGCGGCGATGGGACGCGCGTACGGCACTCGTTACGGGCAAGATGGCCACGTGCCGTTCGGGTCGGTCGACGATTGCCTCCAATCGCCTGACTACCACACGAACAAGATGCTACACTACTTTGCCAAGGGGTTCAACGATGCGACCGGACGACCGTTACCCGAGTGGGGACGCGAAGGCGACATGGATTGGCGCCGGCGTGTATGCGAATCGCTGTCCGCCGTGAAAGAACATGAAGGAGTACATGAAACCAACGGAAATGCCAAGTCAGAGCGGTGTGCGTGCAGAAAGTTGACCAAAGCGGCGTGTAAAGCAAAACCCGGGTGCAAGTGGACGATTGGCGCTGGATGTCGAGTCGATGCGAGTCGATGCGAGTCGCGATAGTCGGATGGTGCTAGCCGCACTGTAGGCTTCAGTGTAGCCAGTGCAACATGCAACTACAAAAAAGTGCGATGCATATGCTGAAACGAGCCTGGTGTTAACATTGCCATTCGTGTCAAACATCGCACATTCCGTAGTTGCATGTAGCCCTGAAGTCTTTAGCGACGTTTGAAAAAGGATGCAAAGGTGCGTCCACTCGTGCCTAAATCGAGTACACACATCCTTAAAAAGTGCCATCTACAGTTTCAATCACATGCGACGACGTGTCGGTAGAAATCAAAACCGGATGGTCGCATGCCCATGTCACCGGCGATGTGTCTTCCGAATCCGAACTCACGAGATACGACCGGGTAGTAGCATGTCCATGTCACTATGCGTCTTTAGATTCAGTGTCGTACTAGCAACATGATGACCATTGTGGCGAGAAAGTCGCACTGTCAGGCCTCGTGTAAAACCCGTATGAAGACGTAGATAAGTACAGTAGATGACAACAAAAGCAATGAGTTGGGCGTTTCTATTCATCAAAATCAACGCTACTCAACGCTACTCAACGCTAAAGACCCGACAGTTATGTGTTTTCGAAAATGCTACGTTTTCATACGGGCTTTACACGAGGCCTGAAAGTGCGACTTTCTCGCCACAATGGTCACGGTCGGTAATCATCATGACGCTACATCATGACGGTGTGATTCCACAGACCAATCCTTGTCTCGTTTCTCGGACACTCATATGCACGCTTCTGACCGTTGCTCGCACGCATGTCATCGGGCAGGTCAATGACGGCTCGCACCACCGTCTCGCCCACACTGCGATTTCTTCTTGTCATCCTTATGCAATACTGGAAACGCGGGCTCGTCAAATCACGCATGGCAACGAAAACGACTTAATAAAAGTCGCACAAAAGATAATATGGCGCTGGTGATTGTTCGCATACCCAACGAAAAACACGCCAGCGTGATAGAAGACCCGTTTCCAGAAGAGTCCAATTTATATTTAGACCTCATCGAGAACAAAGAGAAAAAGCGCAAGTTTGAGGACACGTTGGACGCAAGGCTCGACCACCACGCTTCGTCTCGGACCGTCGGTCCCCGCTGTAGTTCCCCGCCGATCGGCGTGGTTGCGTCGCCACCACCCAACGCCACGTCGGAATCGAGTTGGATCGGCGAGACGGTTCAACAACCGCCACACGCATCACACGCATCACACGCACCACACGCATCACACACCACCGCCTCATCGTCCAACCATCACCCCGATGCGCAGCGCCGAACCGAAGACCAAGAAAACGAGGACGACTTGAAGCGCGAGTTACTCTACCGCTTCGAGATCCTGCGCAAGTCGTACCCCTTCACCGACATCCCGACGTTCACCGTGCACAACGACTACAACATGATGAAAAAGCAGTACGACTTTATCATCCGCAAGGTCCACCTAGATTCGAACGTGGATTCGTACAAGTCCTATCTCATCGGTGGCTTCATGGTCATCGAGTTCATTTTCAACCGACTGGGCCTTAACATGGACGGATTCTGCCAACAGCAGATGTTCCAGATGAGTAAATACGAAAAACTGCTCATTGAGCTTGGTGAGAAATCCTACATGCCGAAGAGCTCATGGCCGGTCGAAGTGCGCATCTGCGCGATGATCCTGTTCAACGCACTGCTTTTTGGGTTTGCCAAATTGATTTTGCAAAAGACGGGCACAAACCTGATGAGCATGATGAACGAGCGGACGGAGGGAAAGCCGACCAAAAAAATGAGCGGGCCAAGCATGGGCTCCCTATGAGCGCGCGTGGTGGCCCGGTGGGGTGCGCATCGCCATCGTTCGGCGATATGCCGGCGAATCACAGCCAGTCGACGCATCGGACCGAGCCTCGTCCATCTCCCGATTCGCTCCGATGCGTCGACTGGCTATGATGCAACATCATGCTCACCGTTCGAGGTGGGCGGGCCGAACCAACATGCACGATGGTGGGTGGGTGGGCACGCACGTGTAAAGTCGATGCTCCGCCGGCCTGGCGACGGGCCGGCGACGGCTGGGTCGCATCGAGATGGGGTAAACAATGTTAGAAGGAAACCACGCACGTAATAGAACACGCCACATGACGGAGATGAACATCATCGCGGCGTTGAAGGAGATGCCCGAAAACACCTTCTTCCACGACGACGGCGAGCGTATCAGCGCATTTTTGCCCGACCAAGTCCGGAACATCAACAACTACTCCGTCATCCCTGTCTACAAAGTCCCCGAAGGCGACAGCCAGTTGGGGAAAAAACTGACGTTTCATCTGAACAACGCCCACACCGAGTACCTGCACAATATGTTCCTGTGCATCACGCTGCCCGAGTTGGCGCTGCATCCGGCCATCGTGCGCGGGTACATGCCCGAAAACACGGCGTCCGGCTGGTTGGAACTGTCCGACATTCGCAACTCGTACGAACTGGAGCGCATCGTGCAATCGTACAACAAGGCTAGCGCGACGCGCTTCAAGTTTGACTACGTCCTGTTCAACCAAAAGTGCTCGCTGTCGACCGACTCGGCGTCCGACCAGTGGACCGCCGAGCAAGAGGCGACCCTCGCGGCCCAGTTGGACAAATACGGCGGGTACGACGCGGTCTACCGCGCGCTCGACGCGCACATCAAGGGGCGCTACCGCCGCCCCGGCGATGTGTACCGCGTCCGGTACGTCAAGCAACTGGGCCACCGCATCATCCGCAACGTCACGATGTTCTTCGACGACGTCGAGTATTTCACGACCGACTCGTTCTACCTCGACATCCAGATGCAGCAACAACGCGCCGAGTGCGGCCTGTACATGCAGATGACCGGAAACGTGCCCGAGCTGTACGATCCGGACAACGTGACGACGGGGCGTCTGCCGGCCTACAAGCTCATCATCCCCATCGTGTTCCCGGTCTGCAATGGGGATAGCGTTCTCCCGCTGACGTTGATCGACAAGGCCGTCAAAATCGAGGTCTCGCTGTGCGAGCTCGAGGAGGTGCTGCTTGTGGACGTCATGTCGAACTTGCACAACGCCCGGTGGAGCAACACGAGCGACGAAGTCGTGCAGTCGACGACCGAGTACATGGACGATCCGTTTTACCCGCTCAATAATGGCCACCGAATCCAAGTGTGGAAGTACAAGTCCATCCCGCAGAAAGACCGGCCGTACGAGCCTCCCCACCTCAACGTGTCGTGCTACAGCCCGATCGCGATGTCGTACTTTGGGCGAATCCTGAGCATCGTCGATTGGCGCGATTGGCTGGACGCCAAGCCCGGGATGATTCACACGACGCTCAACGTGAACTACATCAAAGTCCAAGAAAACGAGAAACAGTGGCTACAGAACGTCAAAAACCGCGACCGCATCAAGTACATCGGCACCGACTGGAACTCGGTCCAGAGGTTCAACATCGAAGGGCGGAAGACACGGATTCCGATTCGGACCAAGCACCTGATGAAGGCCATCTACTTTGCCGTCGTCAACACGACCATCAAGGCCGAGTCAGGCCAGTACGCCACGAGCAACGACAAGCCCCTCCCGCTCGACAACTGGCGCGTCACGCTCAACGGGGCATCGAGGAATCCGATCCAGTGTGTATCGCTGTACTATTGGAAGGACGCTCGCTTTTACGAGGTCGACGCGTCGCACTTCACCCACACCGTGCCGTACATGCACGGCATGACACGCACGGTGAACAACCACATTCACATGTACGCCTTCAACAAGAACATCCGGTCGAGTTCGCTCTCGGGATACGCCAACTACGAAGAGTTGGAGAACGTGGACCTCGAAATCACGCTCACCGACGAAGCGTGCGAGTACATGGACACGTGGAACGACCTCAAACAGAAGACGCTGCCTTACCGCGGCGCCAACAGCGCGCAGCGGTACGAACTCGTCGTCGGCTACGAGAACTACTGCATCCTAAACTACATGGATGGGTCGCTCGACGTCATGAAGTAGCTCGTCCACGGGAGGGCGCTCGACGCCCACGTGTCACAGCCATCCGTTCAGCATGCCAATCATCGGTCGTCAGATTCATTCAACATGCACATCGACATGCCATCGTCATCAACTTATCTTGACTCAAGTTGTGAGTTAGAAATGTCGTACGTCTCGGAAATGTTGTTTCCCCCATGGATAGCATGGTGATGTCTTATCTTGTGACTCAAGTTGTGAGTTCGAAATGTCGTACGTCTCGGAAATGTTGTTTCCCCCATGGATAGCATGGTGATGTCTCAGTCGAACTCAACGTCAAAGTAACAAGATAGCATGCCTATGTGTGTCGAATGCGTGTGTTTTTTGTAAGCCCATCTTGCAAATAGTTTACAAAAAACAAAGCAGCCAACTCGAGAGAGGACCTTAGAGCATCTCATCACATGATGCGTCATGTCATCTCACGCGTGTGTTTTTTGTAAGCCCATCTTGCAAACAGTTTACAAAAATACAGATCATCAAATTTAACCCTCCCAAACGAAGATGTTCGAAGGACGAACCAACCTTTCCGAATGCGTTTTCGAAGCACTTTTCAACGATTCGTATCCCCCCAATGACAATGGGGAGCATAAAATTCGAGAGTCATATGCAACGATGAGTGCGCTGAGATGACCATTAAGCTACCGACAACGTGACTGTACATCTACCACTCATTTTTTGTAATCATCTTGCAAACTTGTGAGCATCCCATGGCATTGTGCTATCCCATGCGATGTGTTGTATAAAATTTATCCATCCCAAACGAAGATTTTGGATGGATTGACAAAGGATGACACCCGGGTTTTCGAAGCACTTTTCAAGGGCGTGAGTACTAGATTTGGGCTAAGACCCATTGAAAAGTGCTTCGAAAACCCGGATGTCATCCTTTGTCAATCCATCCAAAATCTTCGTTTGGGGAGCATAAAATTTATTAAATAAATGGCGTCCATTCTGATTCTGCCAGACTGCATGCTCGGATAGGTCGGGCGCACTTGCTGCTTAACTCGTCGAGAGTCGCGTCTGTCACACGTCGCGCGTTTGTCGCAGACGCTACGCATCGTTTCCGGCGGTTCTACCGCGGCGCAGCGACAAGTTGATATCATGATGATGTTTCATTCCATTTGGGAAACAACATTTCCGCGAAATACCCACGCCGGATTTGTAAGTAAATGTACGAATCCAGCATACTATCCAGTAGAGGCTATTGTCGTAAAGTCCTTACAAAAATCCGGCGTGGGTATTTCGCGGA
>Ga0209358_10000555_pt1 | contig 32510 bp, 47 predicted proteins | sample LauGreFa1BDMLBSN_2_FD_187574 | JGI IMG/M metagenome (GOLD analysis project Ga0209358, IMG submission 187574) | Freshwater lake microbial communities from Lake Michigan, USA - Fa13.BD.MLB.SN (SPAdes) (version 2) | ecosystem: Environmental > Aquatic > Freshwater > Lake | place: Lake Michigan, USA... | reverse complement strand
TTTTAATATCAATTCAGGAAGTACCCCTATTTCAGCATTTCAAATTAATACAGACCAACCAAATTTAATAGCAGCATTAGTTAGTAGAAATAGTTATGCCTTAACATTTGGAACTTCTGACACCGAACGAATGAGAATAACATCAGGTGGCTCGGTTGGGATTGGCACTTCGAACCCAACAGTCAAATTACAAGTAGATAATAATACTCATAACTATTTTCAATTAAATAGTACAGTAGCAAACGTACAAACTTCAATATCTGCTCAAAATACTTCTTCTGGAAATAGAGCAACTTTGTCTTGGGAAGATGGCACAAGAGGTGCTTATGGCGATTTGTATTCTTCAACTTATTTGACATTATCAACTGGTGCAGGAGAAAAGGCAAGGCTTACTAATGCTGGAGAATTACTAATTAATACAACCTCTGATGCAGGAGACTATAAGCTACAAGTGAATGGGAATGGTTATGTGGCAGGTAATCTTGAATTGAGAGCAGCGAGTGGAACTACTTGGGTTGATTTATTAAGTGCTGGAGCAGGCTCAAAAAATTATCGTGTTACTTCACAACTAATTGGAGTAAGCAATACTGGCTTTGGAATTAGAAATGTAACAGATTCAAGAAATGAATTAGAAATTGATGGTAGTGGAAATTCAACATTTTATGGCTCAATCAAAACCGCAGCTCCAAGTGGGGGAACAGCTGCCGCTTGGAAACTTGGAGAAAGAGTAGCAAGTGCAGGGGTTACCTTTAATGACCAACAATACATCCAACTTGACATTGCAGGTACTACATACTACTTAGCAACAGTTGACTTACCAATGCCTGAGGCTTACCCACAAGCAACAAGCGGACCTTCTAATAACTATAAGATGGCTCCTGTACAAGTTAAGACTACAAGAGATGCTGAACTAGAGAAACTTAGAAAAGAAATAGAAGAACTTAAACAATTAATAAAAAACAAATAAAATGGCAATTACTTATTCTTGGGTTATATCCCAAATGGATTGTGTCCCTCAAGAGGGCAATTTACAAGATGTAGTGGTGACTGTACACTATCGCTATCAGGGTACTGAAGTAGATGCAGACAAGACTTATTTTGCAGAAGTTTATGGTACTGTAACTTTGGGTAATCCCGATCCTGAGCATTACACACCCTATGCAGACTTAACAAAAACACAAGTTGAAGATTGGTTGACTGCAAGTTTGAATGTTGAGAGCTTACAAGCTAATATCTCTACTCAGATTGCAAATCAGAAAAACCCTCCGATTATCACACCAAATTTACCCTGGAACTAAAAAAACACAATATGAAAAAACTACTATTAATTGCAGCAATTGGACTAATGTCCTTTACCACTCAGGAGCCTAAGACTTACACTATTACTCTAACAGCAGAGGAGACTCAGATTGTTTTCGCTGCTTTGGGTGAGTTACCAGCTAAGACTACTGAAGGGATTAGGGCTAAAATTGCTCAACAAGTAACAGAACAAAACAAAAAGTAATGAATTGGGAGATGTTTGTCATTGGTCAGGGATTAGTCCTTGCTGGTGCTATGATTAAAATTTGGAATGATAGCGAGGTTAAGATAGCTCGCCTACAAGAAAGGCTGACAAGTGCAGAGGATAAGGATGCTACTCTATTCAAAAAGTTAGATCACATCTCTGCTCAATTAACAGACTTAAGTATTCAATTATCTAAAAAACAAGACAAATGAGTAACTTTTTAAATCTTAATGTTGATGACCTAGTAAAAGGTTTTATTGTGGCTTTCCTATCTACAGCCCTTACAGGGGTTGTGGCAACTTTAGACTCAGGTGCTTTACCTACTCTTGCTGAGTTAAAGAGTGCTGGAATTGTAGGATTAACAGCAGGAATTTCCTATCTGTTAAAGAATCTATTGACTAATAGTCAAGGGGTTGTTTTAAAGAAGGACTAATGCGCTTCCTTATTTTTTTAGTGGTTTTAGCCACTTTTAGCTGCAATCCTGGTAAGCAGCTTACTAAGGCAGAGGCTCGCTTGGCTGAGGCTGGGCGGCTTCCTGCTATTTGTGCTGAGAGGTTTCCTATAAAGGATACTACTTACATCAAGGATACCTTAGTTAAAATAGACACTTTCCTTAGTGGGGAGTATATTTTTGATACCCTAAGAGTCAATGACACCATTTACCAAATTGAGTATAAACCCTTAGAGATTATTAAGACAAAAACACTTACTAAGGTGGTTCAGGTAGAGGATAGGGCTAAGGTAGAGGCTTTGAGTATCCGTGTGAGCCAATTAGAGGCTAATAGAGGCACTTTAATTCAAGAGTTGGCAGAATATAAGGATAAGGCTAAATACCGCTTAAATTGGCTTATTTTACTCATTTGTGGCATATTAGGGTTTACCATTAGAAAACCTTTAATTAGTTTTGTAAAATGGCACTTAACACCATACAACAATTTGAAGGGTTAAAACTCAAAGCATACAAAGACTCAGTAGGAATTTGGACCATAGGTTTTGGGAACATTTTTAACCTGGATACAGGCAAACCCATTAAACAAGGGGATGTTATCACCCAAGAGACAGCAGATAGGTGGTTAAAGATTGAAGTTGACAATCTTCAAGCCAAGATGAGAAAAGTCATCACAGTCCCCTTAAATGACAACCAATGGTCAGCTTTAACATCTTTAGTCTATAACATAGGCTTTGGGGCTTTTAAGAGGTCAACTCTTTTAAGGTTACTAAATGCAGGGGCTTCTAAAGAAGAAGTTGCCAAGCAATTCCTAAGATGGAACAGAGCAGGTGGTAAGGAAATACAAGGTCTTACCAATCGCAGAAAGGCAGAATACAATCTATTTTTAAAATAATTTTTCTTATGAGAATTTTACTATTAATTTTAGTATTCAATTTATCAGCCTGCACCATTCAGAAAGTTTATACTGATGGTAAAGTAGTAAAGGACTCTTTAAAGGTTAAGGTCGCTGGCTTTGAGATTAAAAAAGCTAACTAATGACCAAAATCTCCGTTGTTCGGGAGTATCGTGATAGATACCCTGACTTCCCTAATTTAAAATTGGCAAGGATTATCTATGCTGAGAACAAAGAGTTGTTTTCTTCAGTAGAGGCAATCCGTACTGCTATAAGAACAATTCAAGGGCAAGCAGGTAAGACTAATAGTGGGATAATAAAAACACATAGTCAAGGTCCAAGACCTTACAATCCATACAAACTTCCTGAGTCAGATGAGTCAACCTTTGAGCCTTATATAATTAAAGCTAAAAGAATATTAGGCTTATTTGATATCCACGCACCTTATCACTCTATTGGGGCATTAACAGCAGCCTTAGACTATGCTAAAAAGGAAAAACCAGATGCAGTTATTTTAGGAGGTGACCTTTTTGACTTCCACGGTTTAAGTAGATTCCTAAGAGACCCAAGAAAAAAAGACTTTGCAACAGAACTTTCTATAGGTTGCCAGGTAATAGAGGTCATCCAAAAGACTTTAAACTGTCAGATATACTTTAAATTCGGTAACCACGACGAAAGATATCAGCATTACCTTTGGCAAAAGTTAGGTGAATTAAATGGAGTAGAGGACTTTGAATTAGAGAATCTAATCAAGAAAAGAGTCCCAGGTGTTAAATTTATCACCGATAAAAGGATAATTAAGGCTAATGATTTAAATATAGTTCACGGTCACGAATTTGCCTCATCTATTATAAGTCCGGTAAACATAGCAAGAGGGCTTTATTTAAGGGCTAAGGCTAATACTATTTGTGGCCACCATCACAGGTCATCAGAGCATACTGAGCAGAATATAGAGGGTAAGATAGTAACAACTTGGTCTGTTGGATGCCTTTCAGAACTCCATCCACAATATATGCCAATAAATTCTTGGAATCACGGGTTCTGTATGGTAGATTTACACGGTTCCAAAGAGTTCGAGGTAAGAAATAAAAGAATTTGGAAAGGTCAAATCTTATGAGTCATAAAAACACACCCATAGTGAAAAAGAAGTTAGTTGAGTTGCTGAAGGAGTTACCTGTTATTGAGAGACTAAATATATTAGAGCCACTTTGTGAAGTATATAGAGCTGAATCAAGACAAGAGGTAGAAAAAGATGTAAGAGAATGGACCAAAAAGAAGGGATTACCGAGGATCAAGACGGACTATTAGTATTAAGTCCTTACGAGGATATCCAAGCAGCTTTACAGGCTGTTGGGGTAATAGAAGATTTGGACCCTGTCCTAATGGATAGCCAGCAGGCTGAAATGATTAGACAGATAAGGTTAATGTCTTTAAAAATCACCTACCAAGCCCTTTGGGAAATCTACGAAGCCAATCTTTATGCCTCCGAAAATAACCAACCCACACAAGGTTGAACATAGAAAGTTAGGAAGGGAGCAGGCTTGGGGCATAGCTTGGATGACAGAAAATAAGATTAGTATTGACCAAACCCTTACAGGTTATAGATATCTTTTATACTTATTGCACGAGCATTTTCATTTAAAACATCCTGATTGGTCTGAGACTAAGGTCAGAAAAGAATCATCTAAGACTGCCCGATTTTTGTGGCAGATGGGGTTTAGATTGACTGAGTTAAAATAAACTCCCTATTATATACATATTTTTGCAAAGCTCAATCTTTTGCTCTTTAGTATAGTCGGGAAATAGTTTGTTAACCTCATCCCAAAAGGCTTTCTTATCCTCTTTAGGCAATGTTTCTATTGGTAAGAAGTCATTGTAAATTACTTGCAAAGACTCCTTTATAGGGTAGTTATAGAGGCTCATTTTAAGGATTAAAGCAAACTTATCATAGGACTCCTTTGCTATCCTTATATGCAAGCTAAGGACTTCGTAATATAAGGCTCTACTCTTGGTCATCATACCAGGTTTTAATATAACACAATACATAACCAAAAATGGTTCCTAAAAAGAATACTGTGGGTATCATAGTCTTATTATCATTTGATTTAACCAAGTAAAATCTTTGCCTATATTAGTCATAAAGTCAAAGGTTAGCATTACACATCCGCACCTACACTTATAGTTATCCTCCCCATAAGCATCCCTAAGTATCTGAATGTCTTCTTTAGAGAAGTTTCTAAGCAGTTTCTGACCTTTCATAAAGTCATACCACTTACCCATATCTTCAAACTTTACAGACTCAAATTTGGACTGATATTGCTTTAAAAGGTGGTCTAGCTTCTCTAATTCTGTGGTAGGTTCTTTGATAAGTTTTGGCTCTCTGTAACCTGTATCTGTCTTTTGTAAATTATGCCTGTCTTTATTGTTCATTGCCCATCTGTTTAATCTCCTACCTAAGTCCCAGGTCTTTTCTTGTTCATACCTCATTTTAGTATTGGACTTATTAGGTTCTGACCAATAATCATAGAACTCTTGTTTCATTTGAGGACTAAAGGAGAATGGTTCTAATTCTCTCTTAAAGTCTGCTGCTCTCATTTCAATACTTTTCATAATCTTATCTTTAATTGCATACCAAGGGTATTATAGCATCTACCCTGATAGGGTTTATACTACTTTGACAAGCTGGATAGTGATTGCATCTTCAATTTAGTCATCTAAATAGTCAATTTATTCAATAAAACTATAAAGACCCCAACACAAACTAAATTTAAGCCTAAAAAAGTCTGTTTTTCTTAGGCAAAATCACTCACAGGTCTTTCCGAGGTGTTTCTCGTATGCTAAATGTTACGGTTGTCCTTGTTGCCATTGCCGCTTACCTGTATGGAGTAAAAACTCATCCAACTTATAAAGAGCTTGAGTTGATTGGCTTTGTCAGGCCTTTGGGTCAATATGTTTCACAACACCCAAATAAAAAACCTGCAGAGGATTGGCGATCGCAGCCGCACCCCTACAGGTTAGTATATCTTTTCTAAACAAAGCACTTAAAAAGTGGCGATCCTTTGTCATAACAAATATAAGGAATTAATTTGACAATTCCAAACTTTTTTATGTGTCTAATGTGGAATAGTAATCATTCTAATAAAATAAGTGTCCATTACTCTTTGCATATCTGTTTTGAAACTCAAAGAGTTAGCAATATTATCTACTGTATTCCAATAAGATAAAAAAATCTCATCATTAGTGTCAAAAAAAGCCCTAACTTTTCTTTTAGCATAACTTACTGTAGTATGATCAGCATAACCAACTAAAGGACCAATTATTGCCTGGGGAATGTCGGTATATAGTAAAATATAGTAAGCCAATGCCATCCTTAAACAACTAATATCAACCTTAACCTTTTTATCATCAATAACCATTTTAGTCATTCTTACAGGCCGCTTTTCCCTTTTATCATACAAGCCTTTAGATTCTACTTTGTAATATTCACATACTTTGTCTATTAGTTGTTGTGACTTTTCTACTGTGTTCATTTACTTAATTTATAAGCTGCAAATGTTTTATTTTTTACAGTAACATAATCAGTCCAAATAGTATAACCCTGATTCCTAAGGTCAGCTATCCTGGCTGCTAATCTAAAACAACCAAACATTTTAAGGGCTTCAATTGCTGTAAGTCTTTTGCCTGTCTTTAAGTAGTTATAAATCTTTTGTGTCTGTGTCATCTTTCATTTTTTAGTGGTGAATATAAATGAGTAATCTTTTCAAATGAGTAGTCAAAACCGTGCCTTTCTAACTTTTCGCATACCCAATCAAAGTCCTCCTCTAAATGGTGTATTGCGTGCTGAGGAAAAAGAGTAGTCCTAATAATAGGGTCTTTCTTAGAGACAATCCCAATATATTGATTTCCCCATTTAAAACGGTAAGTGGTGATTAGTTCCATTAGTCTTAGAATTTAATGAGTAAGTTTTAATTATGTAATTTAGGTCAGCCCTATCCCATTTATGGATATCATTCCTCATTTTCTCTAACTGCTCAACTTTCTTAATGCCTATTTTCTTAATTAAGTTTTTCCTATAACCAATCAAATGAAACTCATCAAAGCCATTACATCTTATACATTCACCATTAACATTGTATTCATTAAATCTTAAAGCAGAGCCTCCCTTTACCGGCACATAGTGACCAGCATTCATCTGATCTACAGGCAAAGTCCTAAAACAAGAGATGCAAGTAAAATAACCTTCCTTAGAGTCTCTTTGTCTTATCCAAGCATTAAATACCTTTTGTGCTTTAGCCAATAGTTTTGGTAAGGTTAGACTCTTGCTCATAGATTTAATTCTGCTTTCTTGTAAGATATAATAGTCCTTATTCCATCTAATTGGTGAGTAGCAGAGGCATTGATTCTGTCTGCCCAATTGACTAAGTAGTTAATATTTTTAGCTCCACTACCTACAAACTTATTGACTAAACTTGGGGATAGTTTCCTATCCAAGTCTTGTTCCATAGCTTGTAAGAGTCCTTTATTAACTATGTCATCTTGTATAAACTTAGCCTGAGCAAGTAGCTGACCCGATTTGGCAATTAAGATGTTTAAATACTCAATCCTATCTAATAAGTCCTGTGGTTCAAGTCCAGCAGGGGTCTCTAAATAGGCTTGCATCTTAGAAAGGGAGGTCTCCAAGTCCGTTGTTGTCATCTTTAGGTTTGTAGGTGTCCACAATAGTATTCCAGCCTTTGCCATCTTTTCTTTCTGTAATTGCTAACTTTAATTGCTTTTGATCTTTGTAGTCAGTCATTACCTCAGGGTTGGCTTTTAGCCACTCAAATAACTCCTTTGGGTTAATAATAAGTTGACCTTTTACGAAAGAAGGGGCATTTTCTTTAGGTGCAAATACCCTAACACCTTGTGGGAATTTTGTCATTTTACTTTAAATTTACTGTGATTGATGTGGTTGAACTCTTTGCAGGTGGGTATAAGGTAACTACCTCATCCTCAAGTAATGTCTCTACTCCTGATGTAGGAATAGCTTTTAAATACTTTTCCCTGGCTTTAATGTCATCCTCTAATACTGTTAGCTGAGCTTTTAATTTATTATAGACAGGATCATTACAAACTGAATAATCATACTTAACACCCATTTCCTTTACTTCAAACCTTGCATTGAAATGCTCAAAGGTTTTACCATACTTTGCAGCCTCATCTAAGGTCATTGTTTTATAGTCGGCATCACTTGTTATATTCTTAATGATGTCCTCCATACACTTAACCTGGTAGTGTACCTTTAAAGGGTCAGATATGCCATCTTTTATCCCTTTTATAACACTTTGTGCAAACTCTTGCCTTTCAGCTTTTGTAGTCTCAAATAGACTTAAATCGGTGGTGGTGATTAGGTTCATTTTACTGTCTTTTTGATGTGTTTAGAAATGTCTTTTTGTGATGGGTTAATTATTTGGTCAAGAGGTTTCTGAACTGACTCTAATCTATACTGAATTGCTTGATACCTTTTGTAGTCAGTACAAGTCTCAATAGTAGTAAGGGCAACCTCTTTGTCTGCATCATCTAATGTAGAAGTAAACACTAAGTCTCTTAATATCTTTCTTTCATCCTCTGTTGGACCATCAGGCTCTTTACTAAAGTCCATTTCCTCTGCTGGGGTAGCGGCAAACCCTGCTGCTTTCATTAGCCACCCTAAAATATTCCTAAAGGCTTTACCGGTAGCTCTTGTCTGTGCCATTGAACAAATTGCATACTCATCCCACATTCTTTTGTTCCCTTCCTTGTTAGAGCAAATGGCAATTCCTTTACTTATTACTGTGCCATCTACAATCTTAATAATGTTTACTGTGGCTACATACTTAACCTCACTATCTGTACTAATATTTTCTACAGATTGAACTACAGGAATAAGTCCAAGTTGAGATCCTGCAAACTGCCAAGACTCTACTAATGGATAGTCCTTTCCTTTAATGTTAACTGTTAACCTTTGCTCTTTTACGAACCGTTGCAATTCGGCAGCAAGCTGCAATGTTTGTGCAGGCTTACTTAAATCGTACTGAATTAACTCTGACATTGTGTGGTGTTTATTAATGAATAAATATACTTAATCCATTCATTGAAATCTTTGGGTGGGTTGGTTGGATATGTTGTTTTCATAGTAGTGTTTTAAAAAGGCCCCCGAGTAGAAACTCAGGGGGTATTAACCAAATGCTTATGAGAAAAACTATTTAAATTCGGTTGGTAAATTAAAATTCTGTCTAATGATTTTCCTTGATTCGTTATAAGCATAATCTGCTCCTGCTTGAAACAATAGGAAAGCAGCTATGTTCATAAACTGAGGATTGATATCAAAAGATATCTCACATCCTTTGTCTGTCTCTTTGACCTCTACAGGCACATTAAGTGTTTTACTAATGTGGGAGGCTTTTTCTGCATCTGAAAAAAAGGTGACTTTCATTTTGATTAGTTTTAAATAGTTAAGCACAAAAGTTGTCTTGCAATAGGCCAATAATGTAGCAAACTGCTAAGAGTACAATCAAAAGTTTAATCTGTGGTTTCATTGTTAAATCGTTTAGTTAATTAATCGTTGACATCACAAATATAAGACTTATACACAATTACCAAAAATATTTTTCATATATTTTTTAGTGTTCTATGTTTGCAGTATGGAAAATAAGAGAACAGGAAGGAAGCCCAAACCTGCACATCTTAAAGTGCATATGGTAGCCGCTTACCTTACATTAGAGCAAAAGGAACTGATTGTCAATGAGTTTGGTAGTCTAACAAATGCAGTAAAACAACACATTTTAAGTAAATTAAGGCCTAATGGACATAGTAATAGCTTTGGGGACCGGCAGCCGCTGGATGGACAATGAGCTTAAATATGCTCTGAGGTCAATAGAGGCTTATTTAGAGGGGTTTGATGGAAAGGTAGTCTTAGTAGGTGAGAAGCCTAAATGGGTCCGTAATGTCCACCATATTGCTTTTGAGGATGTGCCAGGCAGAAAGAACTTTAGCATCTTTCAAAAGATAGTCACAGGATCAGAGTGGATAGACTCAGATAACTTTATATTTTGGAATGATGACCATTTTCTTTTGAAGGCTTTACATATAAAAGACTTTAAGTTTTGGTATGACCAAGACTGCCATTATTATGCCCATAAAGCCACAGGACTCTACAAGAAAGCCATTACCAACACTAACAACCTACCTGGCAAGAATAACCACTACACAGACATCCACACCCCTATTATCTACAACAAGCACAGATTTGCTAAGTTAATACACTTACCTTGGAAGCAAGAGTTTGTAATTAAGTCAGCTTATACAAAGATGGAAGATGGTCCTTTTGAGAAAATGGAGGACTTAAAGATTAACAGATTTTACTCAGTCAATGAATGGATAGGCAAGATATATAATAAGCTATTTTTCTCTATTGGTTCCTATGCAGTCAATAATGACTTTAAGGTTTTTATCAATCAACTTTATCCAAACAAATCACAATGGGAAAAGTAATTTGGAATATCAAGCACTACTTAATCTATGGCACATTAGCCTATACTTTATATGCCTTAGTTTGTACTATATACTTTATTAAAGACATTTATGAGAATATTTATACAAAGTCCAAACATTAACTCTCCCCACGGTGGTATAAGAGTAATTAATGAGTGGGCAAATAGATTGCAAGATTTAGGGCATAGGGTTGTACTTTACAATCAAGCTGGTGCATTAAGATGCACTTTGCAAGAGCTTAAATGTAAGATTGTAAACACCACTAACCTAATAAATAGATCAGATGTTTTAATAGTCACAAGTCCTCACGGTGCTTTCTTATTGGATAAAGATGTACCTAAGAAGTTTGTATTCCTACAAATGTTGGAGCATTTATTTAATCCAACCAATGCCAAGTTTTTCAATAATGCCATAGCTCTTTATAAAACACATCACCCAATTATCTCAATAAGTCAATGGAATATAAGAGTCTTACAACATCAATTTCACAGAACAGCACCTATTCATTATGTAGGCAATGGTATTAACTTAAATGATTTTCCTATTTCTTATAAACTTAAAGATTATAAAACAATCTTATTGGAATCACCTGAGCCTACTAATTACACAAAAGACACAGAAAGACTTGCTATCCAAGTTGCAAAGATTTTAAAGGAAAGAGGTTACATTATAAAAGGCTTTGGGCTAAGAGAACCTACTGACAAAATATTTGATGAGTTTGTATTAAAACCCGATTTAGCTACAATGAATAGATTTTATGAGGAGGCAACACTACTTATAAAAGCTACTAAATATGATGCAAGGTCCACAGCTCCTTTAGAAGCTGGAACAAAGGGAACTTTAACAATAAGAGCTATCACAGAGGGTGATGATGACCTAAATGAGACTAATTCATTTAAAGTAGGATATTCGGTTGATAAACTTTATGATGCTACAATATTTGCTTTAGGGCATAGGGAACAAACAGAAGAAAGGGCAAATGCAATCAGAGAATATGTAAAGACCCACACTTGGGATTATTGGATGCAAAAAATTAATCAAATTATATGCAATTAATTTTAGGATGCGGCCCTAATTGGCCAAAGCGAGAAAATGATGTTTTTGTTGATTGTAGAAAATTTGACAATGTAGATAAGGTACACGACTTAAATATTTGCCCCTGGCCTTTTAATAATGATTCAGTTAATGAGATAGTGGCTATTCATTTAGTAGAACACTTAAATAATTTATTAGACTTTATGGATGAATCTTGGCGAGTGTTAAAAAAAGGAGGTGCATTGTACATAGAAACACCTGAAGCTGGTGCAGATTTAGATTTGCAGTTTGCTGATCCTACTCACATAAGATGTTATAGAAAGCACACATTTATAAACTATTTTACTTTAAGCGAAGCACCTAAGTTTGGTTATACTGATAAATATTGGGCCATTATGCACATAGAATCAAAAAATAATAATCTTATTGTTCATTTAACACCATTAAAATGAGTAAAGTATTAATAGTCCTTTTAGAATACTATGAGCCTGACTTTCAGGAAACAGTCAAGTGTGTAGAAGCTACAGACCTGCCTTTTGAGGTAGTTAGTAGAGATGGAGTAGGTAATATGTCAAGAGCCTATAATTCAATCCTTATGGACCCATTATGGAAAGCAGACTATCTGTGGTTTGTGTCTAACATAACTTTTGATCCTGAGTTACCACATAAGTTAGCTTATGAAATGGCAAAAGGGGAATGGGCTGCATTACATCCTTCAATGCAATCCTCTGACCATAGATTTCAATGGCCAATAAAAGACTTTCAAGGCACTAAAGAAACACCATTTGTAGAGTGGACAGCTCCAATGGTAAATGCTGAGGTATTTAGCGACAACCCATTAGATGAAATGTTAGCTTACTATTATATGGACCTTGATTGGTGTCACAGAGTAAAAGAAAAGGGATATAAAGTAGGGGTACATTATGGCACACAGATTGGACACACTTATTTAAGAAACAAAGAAGGACATCCTATAAGAGCAATAAGAAGTCAACTGAGAAACTATTGGACACCCATTAGTCAAAGACATATGACTGAAAAATATGGGAAAGATTGGACAACTAAACTATGGCCTAAATGACACACACAGAATTACACGGTATCTACCACGAACTTGCCTTTTGGCAACAATTTGTAAAGACAGACCGATTCCTTAGCGGATGGGTTAAAAAAGTACAAACCCCTGAGCTACATCAAGAAACAGTAGATTTTATTAAAAGTGTTCCACACGAAACTGTATTGGATGTAGGATCAGGAGTAGTCTCTATTCTCAATGGCTTAGTAAATGTTAGGGCTGTGGACCCATTAGGAGACCTTTACAGGCTTGTATTTGACTACGAAAGGCATAAGTTAGTTCCACCAATGGCCTTTCCTGCTGAGGAATTACCCTTTAAGAATGAGTATGACATTGTGCATATTAGTAATGCCCTTGATCACACACAAGACCCTTATAAAGCCTACAATGCCCTATTTAAAGCAGTTAAGCCTGGAGGATACTTAATCATACAAGGTTTTGAAAATGAGGCAACCTTTGAGAATTGGCAAGGCTTTCACCAAAATGACATCTTTGTAGAGGAGATTTGGGATGACAAAAAAGACTACTTACTAAGACTAAAAAAAGGTGATGGCCTAATAGAAACAATAAGTGAAAACCCTTATATAGTATATAATAAAGAATTATTTGGCAAAAGATGGTTTATTTGGATAGTAAAAAAGTAACTTATGACAATCTGTGTAGATGTAGATGGAGTTCTAACTGATGGTAAGATATGGGTTAACCATCAAGGGGAAATAATTAAGTCATTTAACAACAAGGACTTAGGAGCAATTAAAGAGCTATTAGCAATGGGTTTTCAAGTGCATATAGTAACAGCTTCTTCTTGGCCAGGATCAGAGTATTACCTAAAAAGGTCCGGTGCAGAAATTCATAACATTAGAAACAAAGAGTCTATACCTTTTGATTATCAAATAGCAATAGGAGACTCAGCTTGGGACATACCAATGCTACAAAAAGCTAAATACTGTTTCTGCCCATCAGATGCATCTAAAGAAATAAAGGAATTAGATGGGATGCACATATTAGAGAGTAAAGGAGGTCAAGGAGTAATGTTAGAAATGGTAAGAATACTTACTGAGTGGAACCCTAAGTTGTGAATAAGTATTTTTGCTAATATGACTAAAATTGATTATATTTGGGGGTGATTAGTAAAGTTAAGAATTAGATACAGCCCTTAGTCATTCAGTTGGCTAAGGGTTTTTATTTATATGCCTTATAAAAGCCAAAAATCGGCTAACAAATAAATGTCATCACTCAGCCCAATAGATTGGAACCTTGTAGCAGAATACCTAGAAGCAGGATGCTCAGGGGTTGAAATTGCAGCTCAGCTTGGAGTCCACGAAAACACTCTGTATCAAAGATGTAAGTCAGATTTGGATAAAGATTTTGTGGCATTTAAGCAAGAAAAGCAAGCCTCAGGAGATAGTATTTTAAGGAAGGTCCAATACGAAGCAGCAATCAAAGATAAAGACCGCACAATGCTAATATGGTTAGGCAAGCAAAGATTAGGTCAAAAAGAAAAAGCAGAACAAGACATTAAGGTTGATGGTGGCATAAATATCTTATTTAAGCCAGCCAATGAAGGAAGTAACGGTTAGATATACTAAGGTCTTTGAATGGAATTTGGAGGCTTATCAAGCCAAGACTTACCGAGTGATTGCCAATCAGGGATCAACAAGGTCAGGCAAAACTTATTCCATTTCACAGCTATTAGCTCTTTACATACCGCATAAAGAAAAGGTTACTATTTCGGTGGTTAGTCCTTCCTTACCTCACTTAAAAAGAGGAGCAAGGAGAGACATTTTACAAATCTTAGAGGATGCTGGTATCTACTCAGATGAAGCATTTAACAAGACTGACAATGTTTATCACTATCCTAATGGCAGTTACATTGAGTTTTTTGGTGCTGAAGATTCAGGAAAGGTTAGAGGACCAGGAAGGGATATTCTTTACATAAATGAAGCAAATCTACTACCACACTCTATTTACCAACAATTAGCCCTAAGAACTAAGCAGACAATCTTTTTGGACTTCAACCCTGTGGATGAGGCCTCTTGGGTTTATGATGTAGCTGACAAGGAAACAAATAAACTAATCCACTCTACCTACAAGAACAATCCATTCTTACCTAAAGAGCAAATTGCTGAGATTGAAAGTCTTAGAGATGCTGATGAAAATATGTGGAAGGTCTTTGGGTTAGGTGAGAGAGGTAAAAGTCAGGAGATTATTTACACACACTGGAAACAGGGACCTTTTAAAGAAGATTCTGAGGTTGTTTATGGTTTAGACTTTGGTTATTCAGTACCAACTGCTTTAATTAAAGTTGGTTTCAAGGATAATCAAACCTATGCACACGAAATGTTATACGAAACACGGCTGACTACTAATGACTTAATTGAGAGATTAAAGACATTAGATATAAAAAGGTCAGAGGAGATATTTTGTGATGCAGCAGAACCTAAGACAATAGAAGAACTTGTCAGAGCAGGGTACAATGCAAAGCCAGCCGAAAAGGATGTCTATGCAGGAATTCAAAAGGTAAAAAGCCAACCTCTGACAGTAACACCTGAATCAACCAACCTAATAAAAGAAATAAGGTCTTACAAATGGAAAACGGACAAAGATGGTAAAGTCCATCCTGATGAAAGCCCAGTAAAAATGTGGGACCACGGTTGTGATGCTATGCGATATGCGATATTTACAAAACTAAACAAGCCAAGATTTGAGGTCTTAGCTTGGTAAAGATATAAAATGGGCAAGATACAAGATGTGTGGAATGTGTTGAGAGGTAAGGCTCTACCCCTAATGAATGTAGGGCAGCCTTTTGCTTCTTACACAATGATGGGTGGAACCTATGTAGGTATTGCCGACAACAGAAAGAATTACATTATTGACGGATATCAGGTTAATGATATCATTTACACAGCAGTTTCTTTAATTACAGATAAAGTTAGACTACCTGAGTGGGCAGCTTATAAGATTGTTGATGAGGCAGCCTTTAAGTCTTACCAGGGGTTGATGAGAAAAAAGGATATTAGCACACAAGACTTTAAAAAAGCTGTTAAATACAGAAAGAAAGCATTAGAGCCTATTTATGTTGACAGACTTTCAGAGCTGCTTAAATATCCCAATGAATACGAGACTTTTCAAGATTTAGTAGCCAATTCAAGTGGATGGAAACTAATCACAGGAGGTCGCACTATATGGTCCCAAATGTTGGATATGGGTGCTAATGCTGGCAAACCATTTCAACTGCATAACCTTCCTTATCAAGAGGTTTCAATCATTGCTACCACAAATCAATTCCCAATAGTGGAGCAGGCTTATGTGATGACCAATCTTGCTGAGGCTTATTTCCCTAAGAGTCAGGTTTTGCACGATAAATACCAAAACTATGATTGGGATGTAAATGGCGCACACCTTTATGGTATGAGTCCTTTAAAGGCTGCATTGAGAAGGTTAAGCCGTTCTAACTCAGCTATCAAGGCATCAGCCGCAATGTTAGAGAATCAAGGTGTCAAAGGTGTTCTTTATATGGATGACCCTAGAGTTTTATCTAATGGCATTGATCCTTTAGACACAAGAAAACAAGTAGAAGCAGTAAAGCAGAAACTTGTAGGCAAAGGTGAGTGGGTAGGTTCAGACAATTGGGGTAGAATAGGAGTGAGTGGTTATAAGTTAGGATGGCAGTCTGTAGGACTTAGCCCTGTTGACTTATCAATCATTGAGTCTGAGAAATGGGACCTAAAGAGATTTGGGGCTGTTTATGGTGTTCCAAGTCAATTAATGGGAGATTCTGATACTTCTACTTATAACAATGTCAGAGAGGCTGAGAAAGCCCTTACAGCTCGCTGTGCAATCCCTCAGTTGGTTTCCTTTAGGAATCACTTTAACCGTAAGCTCCAAACAGATTGGGGTTATAAGGGACAGAATATATATGTTGACTTTGATCATACTGTATTTACTGAACTACAAGAGGATGTTAAGGAAAAATCAACCTGGATTAACCAACTCAGAGCTTTAAGTCCTAATGAACAAAGAATGCACTTAGGCCTTGAAAGAATAGATAACCCTCTATTTGATGAACCTTGGATAACTACTCAGGATGGTATGCCATTAAGTGAGTATGATGTTAAGGAAGATGAGATGGAGAAGGAATTAGAAGATGAAAGTCCTGATAGTGAGGAAATGGATGAGGAGGTAGATGATTGAGGATATAATAAAGCAGACTTATCCAATAACTAAAAAGGAAAAGTGCTGTGCAATGTTAAAAGCCAAAATGGAGGCCAAAAGACAGGCTTTAAGAGATAGGTTAAATGACCAACAACGAAAGGATAGAATGGGCAAAGAAGTTCCACAGGACCAACCGGAAATTTGGCAGCCAATTCTTCCCTAAGGTTAAAAGGTCATTAGATAAGGTTGTTAGTTCTTTGATAGGTACTATAAAGAGAAAAGGAGCAAGGCAAACACTTGTGGAGCTTCGTACTAAGTTATGGAGTGATGACTTAAATAAGCCAATAGCAGACATCTACAAAAAAGTAGGTGTTTACTATGCCAATGAAACCTACAAACAGATTAGGCGAGAGATTGCCCAAAAAGGATTAGGTAGAGATGAGGCTTGGATTAAGTTTATACAAGATGAGCTGCAAAAGACCTTACTTCAGTATGCAGTAGTCAAAACCTCTGAGACACTTAGAAATCATTTAATCTTAGTCTTACAGTCAGCTATCTCAAAAGAGTTGACTATAGATGAGATTGTTAAATTGTTTGAGACATCAGGGTTTACTGCAATGCAAGCTGAGAGAATAATTAGAACTGAGGTAGGTAGAGCAGCCAACACAGGTGTAAAAGCGGCAGCAGAGGGGTTTAATTACGAAATGGTCAAAGAGTGGATAGCTTTTAGAGATTCCCGGACCAGGGGTTTTAAACCTGAGCAACCTAAGGACCACTATCATATGGATGGGCAAGTAGTTGACTTTTATGACAACTTCACAGACCCAAGAAGTGGTGAGCAGATTGAATACCCATTAGCTCCTAGAGGATCAGCAGCAATGGTGATTAATTGCAGGTGTAGTTATATAGTAGTGCCTAAAAGAGACAGCAGAGGACAACTAATCAGAACATAATTTGGGAGGTGATTAGGTGGCAATAGCCAATACTGCGACAATGAAACAAGAACCAGACCTAACCCTCCCTAAATGAAAGAAACTATGAAAAGATATTTTGAGCAAAAACTGATAACAGACTCTGTAAGAGATGTATCAGAGACTTCAAGGAAAGTAAAAGTAGCCATTAGTCAGATGGGTTCTAAGGACTATGACAATGATGTTATTGACCACGGAGCTTATAACAAGACTATGGCAGAAAGAGGTCCTAAGGGTGCTAATCTTATTTGGCACTTAACAGACCACAACCCATCACTAAAATCAGCCATTGGCAAATTCTCTGAGTTGTATGTAGAGGATAACTACTTAGTAGGAGTTACTGATGTACCTAACACAACTTGGGGCAATGATGTTTTAGAGTTCTACAAGTCAGGTCATATTAACCAGCACTCTGTAGGGTTTAGAACTATTAAGGCTGAAGCACAACAGAAAGGACAAGCAGAGGAGTATAACCTAATCAAGGAAATACTTTTGTTTGAAGGTTCTGCTGTACTATGGGGAGCCAACCCAAACACACCAACTCTAACAGTAGGCAAAGGCCTAACTAAGGAGGAAATCACAAATCAACACGAAAAGCTAAGCAAAGAGCTTAATATGTTAATTAAGAGTCTCAAAGATGGTAGATTTACTGATGAGGCTTTTGAGTTTATCGAGATTCGCTTTGCACAAGTTAATGAAGCAATTAAGTCACTCTTATCTACTGAGGCCACTCCTATTGTGGAGCAACCCGCTGAAGCAGTTGCAGAAACTAAGGAGCCGGTTATTGATGTAAGTGACCTTAAGCATACATTGAACAATTTTATTTACAAATTAAATTCCTAAAAAGTGGAAGAATTAAAATCAATCGAGGCCTCAGTAAAATCTGCTACTGAGTCTGTTGAAAAAATGAAAGCGGCTAATGAAGCTGCTATTGCAGATGTTAAAACACAAGTAGCTGAAGTAAAGGCTGCTGTAGTTACTATGGATGAGGCTGCTAAGAAAAATCAAGCTGCCCTTGACCAAATGATTGCTGAGAAGGCTGCAAAGACTGTAAACAACAAAACTAAGTCTTTCGGTGATGCTTTCTCTGAGTCAATGGCTGAGGCTTTTGAAGCAAAGCAAGCTGAAATCAAAGAGTTTCAGAAGAACAAAAACGCAAAGTTGACTATCGACCTAAAAGCGGTTGGTACAATGACTTTGGGTAACAATTTAAGCGGTGATGGCGTTGCTACTTACAATCAGCGTCAAGGATTAGTGCCTGCGCAAAAAATCAATATGCGTGACCTTATCCCAACTGCTGTAAGTCCAACTGGTCTTTATGTTACTTACCGTGAGACTGGAACAGAAGGTTCTATTGGAATCCAGACTGAAGGAAACGCAAAATCTCAAATCGACTACGATCTAACTGAAGTTAAGGTTGTATCTGATTACATCGCAGGTTTTGCTCGTTTCTCTAAGCAAATGATGTTCCAACTTCCTTTCTTACAGAACACTTTGCAGCGTATGTTGCTTCGTGATTTCTACAAGAAAGAGAATAGTACTTTCTTCTCAGCTGTATCTAGTGCTGCAACTGGTTCTACTACTACCTCTGCTTCTGTTGATGCTGAGCAGTTAGTTGACTGGATTGCAAACCAATTGGATGCAAACTTTGAAGCATCTTTCGCTTTGGTATCTTATGCTCAATGGGCTGACTTACTTAAGACTAAGCCTACTGACTACTCTGTACCTGGTGGATTTGTAATCGATGCTAATGGTAATGTTCGTATCGCAGGAGTACCTGTAATCGGTGCTAGCTGGGTTACTAACGATAAGGCGTTAATCATCGATGCTAACTACCTTGAGCGTGTTGAGACTGAAGGATTGCGTGTTGAGTTCTCTTACGAGGATAGCGATAACTTCCAGCGTAACTTGGTGACTGCACGTGTTGAGTGTTTTGAGGACATCAACATTATGAGAACGGATGCAATCATCTACGGATCATTCTAATTAGTGCTGTGGTTTGATGTGGTGATAGGGGTCGGGTTTCGGCCCGCCCCTTTTTTTAAATAATGTCTATGTTATACAATTTACTAATCGATTGGGAGGACCAGACAAATGAGTCTGGAATCACAGAGCCTTTAACTGTTAATGAGGTAAAGAATTACCTTAGACTAGAGGGTTTTATTGACCAATCAGAAAGTATCTCATCTGAGTTCAATGATGATGATGCTATTATTGAAGATTTGATTGTATCAGCTAGACAAAGACTAGAGGAGTACACAGGCTTATCTTTTATCCCTAAGACATACGAGATTGAGTTTACTAATCTAGCAGGAAACTTTGAGATTCCTTTTGGACCAGTAAATACAATTATTAACGTAAAAGATGATGAGGGTGACTCTATAAGCACAGATGACTTTGATATCTCTTTAAGTGGTAGAGTTTTAAAATACCCTACTTACGAAAATATGACTATGCAATACGAAGCTGGTTATACTATCTTACCAAAGGGATTGAAAGATGCTATGTATAAAGAGGTAGCTTATAGATACATCAACAGAGGGGATGAGAATGTTGATGGTTTAAGTAGAGAGGCTATGGTAATTGCTAGTAAGTTTAAAACAGCAAACTGGATAGGATGATAGGCAACACCAAACCAATTAAGTTACTAAAATATGCAACTACCATTGATGCCAATGGGGATGCAACTGAGACTATTCAGACTACATACAAAATGTGGGCAGAGGTAACTGATGATGGTGGGGGTAGGTCACAAGCTGACGGTAAGACTAACTTAGGTGATAGTAAAGTCTTTAGGATTAACTTCAGAGACTACAATATCACACCTGAGTATAAGATTCAGTATTTCGGTCAAACCTATGCGATAAGCAACGCAAAGAGGGTTGATGAAAAGAGATTTAATTGGGAGATAAGCGCATTTAGCATATTTGAACTTGATTAAAGTAAATGTCATAGGATTAGATAGTCTTAAAGACCGAATTGCTAAAGCAAGCAAAGAGACTGCTGTTTTAGTGGATGCGGAATTAGAGGCGGCTGCTATGGACTTTGTTGCATTAGCCAAAAGAGATTTACAATCACAAGGTGGAGATAGAGGATTCTTATTAAAGTCAATAACATATAAGCCTAAAGGTCCATTTTCTTATGAAGTGTCAGCAAATCAATTTTATGCACCTTTCATTGAATTTGGTACAAAAGGTAAATATAACCCATATCCTGGCACAGAGGAATTTGCTAGTCAGTATAAAGGAGTAAAAGGATCAGGCACACTTAGCCTAATAGATGCTATCAGAGGCTGGGTAAAGAGAAAAGGGATAGCAAAGGGTAAACAGATTGACAGAGTAGCATTTTTGATTGCTCGCTCAATCTACAAGAATGGTATCAGTCCTAAACCATTCTTTTTTAAGCAGGTAGCACCTGTAAGGACTAAATTAATAAATAGAGTAACTGCACTATTAAATGGCATATAAAAACGCACTATATCAATTAAAGACTGAGTGGTATCAAACACTCAATGGGGATATTAGTGTCAATGTCTATAAAGATGCTGTGCCTATTACTGAGACTGGAAACTATGTTCTAATTAGAGCAGAAGGTTCAACAGATACAGAGTTAAATAATTCGGCTTTTTTTAGGTCTGCTGTCATCATTGTGGATATATTTACACAATTTCCCACAATAGGAAATAGCAAGACTGCATACGATATAGCACAAGAGATTGATGACCTGGTAATACTAAGTCCTAATTCTTTTGGCATAACTTTACAAGACTTTCAGGTAACTCAGATAACTGTCCAATCAGAGACAGAACTATATGAGGATGATGGTGCTGTAAAAGTATTTAGGGTGATTAAAAGATACGAGCATTTTATAAATCAAAATTAAATAAAACAAAATGGCAGATCCAACAACTTTGAGTGGTAGTGTGATGTTTATCGAGTATTCAGACACTCCCTCTGGTGCAAAAAAGTCGGCTGTGTGTCAATCTGAGGGATCATTTGATGGCAGCCGCAACGTAGTAAGTGATGAGACTAACTGCGGAACTCTAAAGGTATTAGGACCTCAAAACAACCGCTTCACTTTGAATGCAGTTGTAGATACGGCTCCTGATGCTAACGAGGCTTCTTACAATGATTTCCAAACTCTTTACGCCAACAACACTAAAAAGTATTGGCATTTAACAGATTCTTCTGAGGTAGTTTATCACGGTGGCTACGGATGGATTTCTGCTCTTGGTCAGCAGAACGTAAGCGGTCAGACTGCTAAGTTCACAATGACTATTGAGATTGAAGGAGATATCGATACTGAACCAGCTAGCTAATAAATAACCACTATGAAACAAATCACACACACAATAGGAGGTCAAGAAAGGATATTAAATGTCGGAAAGATGTGGTTTTCCAAATATTATGGGGAAGCCACTTCTTCTGACCCTCTTTTAATGACTGAACTATTAAGCAAACCAAACAAGCAGTTTGATTTTATTTGCGGTATTGTCTATGCAGGTATTAACTGCCACTATAAACATATCAAGTCTAATGACTTTGTCTCTTTAGAGCAAGTTCAGGACTGGGTAGGTGACTTAGATGAGACAGAGGCCGCTGATTTAATCAATAAGTTTGTAGAGGTAAATAAACCGAAAGAGCAGGGGGAAGTAGAGACCCAAGTGGCAAATCCTTAACTTGGGATGAGATAAGGTCAGAGGCTTTTGGTCAGATTGGCCTTAATCCTGCTGAGTTTTATGACTTAGAGTTTGATGAGTATATACTCTTACGAAAAGGGTACATCGATAAGGTTAAGACTGAGTCATACTTATTGAGGTTTCAGACTGCCCTCATTTGTGAGGCATTGATAGGTAAGGGTAACGGTGCTAGGTTTGTTATGGATAGTTGGCAGCTAGAGGAAAAGACTGAAATGACACAAGAGCAAATCAGGTCTTTACTAAAAGCTAAGAGAGAGAAAGAGGCTTTGAAACGAATAAAAAAACAGAATGGCTGAAGGTTTACAGATACAAATAGGCGCAGATGTAACAAGTGCCATAAAGGGTTTAGAGCAGGTACAAACTGAGTTAGATCAGACTGGTAAAAGTGCCAATGCTTTAAGCAGTACTGTTGCTAAAACTTCAAGTTCATTTTCAAAGATTCCTCAATCAGCAAATCAAGCTAATTCTGCAATTACCAATTTAAATAGGGTTGTCCAGGATGCGCCATTTGGATTTATAGGCATTCAAAATAACATTGGCCCTTTAGTTGATTCTTTTGGTCAACTAAAAATGTCAACAGGCTCTACAAGTGGAGCATTGAGGGCATTAGCAGGATCACTTATTGGACCTGCTGGGGTTGGATTAGCGGTTGCGGCTATTAGTTCTGCTTTAACATTTGCTATTCAAGGTTTTTCATCTTGGTCAAGAAGTGTTAAAGAAGCAAAATCAGATACAGACAAATTAGGCGAGTCTTTAGCAATAGAATTAGTCCAACTTACTACCGTTGTTGGGTTGGCTCAAAATGTTGCAGCCTCACAAGAAGATAGAAATAAAGCAATAAAGCTACTCAATGAGGAATATGGTAAATATTTACCAAATCTTAAAGAGGAGTCAATATCTCTATCTAACATTGCAGAAAAATACAATCAGGTTGTTGATGCAATGATTCGCCAAGCTGTGGTTAAAGGATTGCAAGAAGAAATTGCAAAACAAGTAGCCGAAACAGCTAAGAAAATTATTGAATTACAATTAGCAAGAGAAAAAGAAAGGTTAGAATTAGAAAAAGGGAATAAGGTAAAAAATGATTCCCTAGCAACAGACAATAAGCTAAAACAAATTGCCGATCAAAAAAATAAGGCAATTAGTGATGGAGTTATTGCATATCAAAAACAAACACAAGCAGAGAAAGCAGCCATAGGCACTACGAATGTCTATGATATGATGATTAAAGGGTTAAAAGACTCTTTAATGCAATCATTGGCTCCTGCTTTAAATTTAGCTACTGCATTTACTGATTTAGGTCAAACTATTAAAGACACAAAGGGTGTTGAGTTTGATTTTACACCAATTGTAGGCTTTAGGAAATTAACAATTGAAGAAGGTAAATTAGCTGAACAATTTGAAAAGGGAATTTTAACAAGCTCTTTTACTAAGAAACTTCAAGACGGTTTTAAGAAATTAAAAGAGATAAAAGTTCCATTAAGAATTAATTTATCAGAGGATGCAATAAAGTTTCAAAAGCAATTAGAAGAAAATGGTAAGGCCATTGATAATTTTGTTGCTAATGTAAACTCCTCATTTGCAGCAATACAAGTTGAAGGAATTGCATCTGTTGGAGAAGCCATAGGTGCTGCTTTAGGAGGTGGGGATGTAAAAGGCGCATTTGTATCATTTGGTAATATTATTGCTACTGGGTTGCAAGCAATAGGAAAACAATTAATTGCCATCTCAGGATTAGCTGAGTTAACTAGGGATGCTCTTGCTTCATTATTTACCAATCCAGGTTTGGCATTAGCCGCAGGTATTGGGTTAATTGCTGCTGGTGCAGCTTTAAAAGCCTCTTTGAGTGGTGGAGTTAAAGCTAGAGCATTAGGAGGTCCAGTAAGTGGGGGAGAGCCTTATCTAGTAGGGGAAAGAGGCCCAGAGTTGTTTGTGCCTTCTGTTAGTGGTGGCATAGTACCTAATAACTCAGTAGGGTCATTTATGGGCGGTAGAATGGGTGATAGTGGTAGAGGAACAACACTCAGAGGTCAAGATATTATTTTAGCATATGCTAGAACACAACGCAGTCAATTAAGAGTTAATGGCTAATTTTTACAAAGGAAGTTTTGTCAATACGCAGGTTGATTATACGGACAATAGTCCGAATGAGCAGACCTTTTATGTCAAGATAACTGATGTAACTGAAGATGATGGCTCTATTATAGATTTAGAGTTGGCTGATGCTCCTGTGGTGTTACAGACTGTTGACAATTCAGAAGATAAATTCACTACCATAAAAAGTAAAAGTTGCACCCTTAGAGTATTTACTAGCGATGAGGTTAATGCAATGATATTTGCAGGTGGCGGTGATACACAATATAAAGTAGAGATAGCAGTTAATTCAGAGAGTGATATTATTTATACAGGTTGGCTTTCTTTGTCTGATTTAGGTCAGACCTTTCAGCCTGATCCGAATGTGTTAACTTTAACTGCTACTGATGGCATAGCTTTTCTAAAGAGTGTGCCAATGAGTGATAATGAGGGTAGATTCTTAACAGGTCCACATCCTCTTATTAAGTTAATTGCTTGGGCCTTACAAAAGACAGGATTAGAATTAGACATTTGGATTCAAATGAACCTTTTGGAGGTTAACTCAATTTATGACTATCCTGAATATCATTTTTACAATACTGTTTTCTTAAATGCACAAACCTTTGAGGCAGACTTAGGCGAGTTAGAAGATTCTTATACTGTACTACAAAAGATACTAGGTGAGTTTTGTGAGTTAAGCCAGCAGAAAAATGTTTGGTTTATTAAGAGTATAGATGAGGCTAATTATGCGCAGTTTAGGATTTGTAGGTTTGATTACGAGGGAACTCCTAGTGATTACATTACTGAGTTATATGCTAAGGATATTGGTGCAGACTCAGACTTTTACACTATGGCCTTTATGAATGATGATGCTAGGTTGTCATTACAAAGACCTTATCAATCAGTTGAGCATAACTTCGACTATCAATATCCAGCTGAATTAGTACAGAATATTGACTTTGAAAGAGGAACAGCAACAACTGAGCCTAATCCTACCTTACCAACATCAACAGGTATTTATAAGCCTGAAAGTTGGACACTTGCAAGAGCAGGTGATGGTACAGGTGGAGTATGGTTAGACCTTTATCAACAAGCTGGTGCAAGAGGCGAGATAATTAAAGAGTTTGAGTACGGTTACGAAAAAGACAGATATTTAGTTGTTGAACACGAAGATGTAGCAGGTACAGATTATATTCACTATGTTAAAAGCACTCCCTTCTATGTTCAAAAAGGTGATTTGCTTTCTGTTTCTGTCGATGTAGGTCAGAATACCACATTAGGATTTGTTAACCCTGTTCACGTTTGGTTAGAGAGTGATACAAGTTATTATACTTGGAATTTAGATGTCACAAGTCTAAATAGTGAGGGTGAGCCAGCAACTAATCAATGGGTAGCTAAAAATAAACCCTTGACTGCTGCCATAGCAGATAATCCGTTTGCAGAAATGTGGCGAATGGAATTACAGACCGTTAGTGTAGGTGATGAGTTACCTAAATACAAAACAATTAGCGGTGAGATTGAAGTTCCTGCCGATGGGGTTATTTGGGTTAGGCTTTGCACTAACTTCAACATATTTGCGCCCTATTTCTTTTCTAATCTTTCTATAAATATCACACCAAGAGTTAATGGATCATATCAAAAATACACAGGGCAAAGACACACATCAGAGCAAGATATTGACACCCTAGCCACTAGAGTTGAGTCTGTTTATATGTCCGATGCGCCAAGAATAGAAATGAGGGGTGCAATGCTTAGAAGGTTATTAGACTCTACTTTGTACACAGGCAATGCTTCCTTTGAAACTGGAAATGGGGTGACTTTGGATGGGTTTTTGACACCTATCTTTAATATCAACGATTACATTAGAATCACAAACACTACTAATAATAACGGAACATTCAGAATAGTTGGCACAAACTACTCTTTTGTAACCGATAAGACTGTTTTAGAATTAGCAGAGGCTACTGTGGCTGAGATAAATGCTAGTACAACAATTGAGTCTTATAAGTACGAACTAACTGAGAATTTTTATGATTCAATTGATTGGCCTGGAGGCGGTGCGCCACAAGAGGACCAAATACCTTACGGTCAGCATCAGAATCAAGCGGTCTGGAATCAATTTAACAGGGTTTTTAGCGCATTTGAGGCCACTATTGATGGATTGGACACAGATAAGGTTGACGCTCTAGGATTGCCTGATTTGCCTGATTTAATGCATATGTATAGGGAGAATGATGTGCATCCTGCAACCTATAATAAGCAGTTTAAGTGTTTACACTACGAACAAGATACTGATAATTGCGAATGGTCTATTTATATGATTGAGGTAGGGGATGGCTCTATCCCTAAGACATACGATGGCCATACGTTTAAATATATTCAAAAATGAATGACCCAAAGGTAGTAAGAGGCTCGAATATGATTGCCTCTATAAAGGTTAGCGGTACTTATTATCCTGTGTTTTGTGCTAAGTCTTGCTCATTTGAGATGACTAATGAAATAATTAACAGAACAGGGGTTAATGATGGGTTATTCACTAAGAGAAGAATTAGGAGAACAGAATGGTCTGGCTCTGCTTCAGGGGTTTTGGTTACTAATAACGATGGTGACAGATACTCTCCCTTTTACCTTATGCAAGAGTCAGTCAGAAGGTCCACAATGGAGTGGCAGTTTGAGTTTACTAACTTAGATGGGGATGTCAGAACAATAGAGGGAGAGGCTTTAATACAGAATTTACCAATCTCAGGTGATGTACAGTCTTTTGTACAATGTACGGTAAATATCATAGGAACTGGAGCCTTTACAATGGATGAAAGTCCATCTAGTCCAACAGCTGATGAGAATGTTGACTCAGACTATTGGGTTACAATTGCTGGAGGTACTTCTATACAAGGCTTATCAGTTTATGGTAAAACCTTACAGGGTAAAGAGATTTTGGCTATTGCTAGAGAGGGTACGGTTTATGATCCTATAACTACGGGAAGTCCATCAAATCGGACTGCGCTATTTAATAGTGCATTAGGTAGGATTACATTTGACTCAAATATTCCTTTTAATCCAGGCGAGACAGTCTGGGCAATGTGGAAAGACTAATGGTATTAGAAAAAACATATTATCCCTTAGCTACTTTGTATTCTATAACGGATGCAAATATTGCTTATTGTAAAATTTTAATGGTAGCAAGGTCGGGTACAGTATTCAGTCAAACTGATGTGGATGCTACTTTGATTAGTGGCAGTCCTTTTTATGAATACACACCAAGTGCTGGAACAATAACTTTCAATCCTAATATACCTTTTTTAGATAACGAATCAATTAATATAGTATATGATACGAATCCTTAAACTAGTCCTTTTATTAGTAGTTAGTCAGGTAGCTTTTGCACAAGCACCTTCTAATTACACAAACATTAATGGCAGATACCGTTGGATTGCTGGAATGTTTGACTCTACGTTTCATATCCCTAAAGGGTCAACTCCTAGTCTTAGGACAGGAGGTTCGACCAATGCAGGTGGGTTATTTTATAACACAGCCGATTCAAGTGTATATACTTACACAGGTACACAATGGATTAAGGTAAGGGGTTCTATTAATCCCCAAGATACTACTAATAAGTATGTCACTCAGGTTTATAAGAAAAGTGGCTCAGATTCTATTTTCTATGTAAAAGGAGGCACACATACTTGGGCATTTAACGATAGTACAGGCTCACCTGGTGGTGGAGGAGGTGGTAAGGTTTACTACTTCAATGGTGGAGTTAATATGGGTACTATTGGTGGTATTCAGATGTATGAGTTAGGAGATACTGCTAACACAGGGGCGGCTGCTAACTTTACAAGGTCAACTACAGGAAATATTGCCAACTTTATTACTGATCCGGGAAAGCCTGGACTTGTGCAGATTCCTGCTGGTGTGTGGAGTGTGGATGCTTGGCTAAGTGAGACAGGTGGTGGTGCTAATCACGCTGAGATATGGATTGAGGTGGAAAAGTGGGATGGTTCTACTATTACTACAATTGCAACTTCACCCATAGAACAAATTACTGAAGGGGCTACTCCTAATCTTTATAGTTGGTCTGTTACTATTCCTACAACAACTTTGGCTATTACAGATCGAATAGTCATTCAATTTTATATCTCAAATACAAATGGTAAGACTGTTACTTTATATACTCAGAATGGATATGTGGGTGAGGTACATACAACCTTTACTACAGGTATTGGTGCGATAAATGGGTTAACTGCTCCTGCTCAGTATTTAGTAACAGGGACCTCAGGAACAGACTTTAATATTAATTCGTCTACTGCAACCCATACTTTTAACTTACCTACAGCCTCAGCGACTAATAGGGGTGCTTTAAGTACAACTGATTGGACAACTTTCAATAATAAAGTAGGAGGGTCTGGTATTACAAATTATATTCCTAAATGGTCAGGAACAGGCACAATAGATACTTCACAGATTTATCAAAGTTCTGGTTTGATTGGTATTGGAACTATAACACCTTTGGCTAAGGTAGATATTTATGATTCTGCTGCTACTGCTTTAAAGGTTAAAAATAGAGCTTTTGGAAATAATCAAAATGCCTTAGAAGTAAGGACAGATGGAGTTAGAGGTTATACGGCTATTTTAGAACAAAGAGACTCAGTTGCCACTGGTACTCAATATATGACAGGATTTAGAAAAGGTATGCTCCCAGGCACAGGTAATCCTGCTCCAGGTGGTGGAACATCTTTTTTTACTCAAATAGGTAATGATAATGATGTTTATAGGACAACATCTATTTTTAGAGCAAGAGCAATAGATACAACAGGCTTTGCTGCTGGTCCAAGCATTAAAGGATCATCATTAGAAATATGGACACTTAAAAACAATGCTTTTGATACTACCTTAGTTTTAAATCAGGGTAATGTAGGTGTTGGAACTGGTCAAAATGGAATAGATTCTAACCTAACAGTTCAAAATGGTGCTTGGTTTGAGAGAGGGGTAAGAATGTCAGGACTTCCCTCAGGCGTAGGCACAAAGGCTTTAAGAATAAATGCTTCAGGAACTATCTCAATAGCAGATACTCTTATTGATGCTGGGGGAACTGTTACCAGCGTGGCCACTAATACAGGCACAGGTATAACAGGGGGTACTATAACTACTTCGGGTACTATTGCGGCTGATACTTTGCTTTTAAGTACAAGAGCTTGGAGACAGAAAGGGGTAGATTCTGTAGCTTCTTTAATAAATACAAGGATATCAGGTACTACCAACTATATCCCCAAGTTTACAAGTTCAAGTGCAATAGGAAATAGTATTGTTAGCGAAAGCGGAAGTACTATAAGTGTTGCAGGTGGAATAACTGCTTCTGGAATAATTGCTACATCTGGTACGGGTTTAAATTCAAGCGTAAGGATAAGTAATACTACATCTTCTACGGGTAGAGATTGGCATTTATATTCATTAAACAATGGCAATTTTGGTTTATACAATAATACTGATGGTGCTTATGCTTATCAAATAACGCCTTTAGGCAACTTAGGTTTAGGAGTAACACCGAGTGCGTGGGAAGTAACAGATAGTAGAGTATTGCAATTAAATGGTGGTTCTTTATGGTCTTTTTCAACTTCACAAATTAACTTATTACAAAACTCTTATTTTAATAGTAGTGGAAATTTAATTTATACTAATAACGGAGTTGCATCAGCTTATAGACAAATTAGTGGGGTTCATTCTTGGTACACAGCCCCTTCAGGCACAGCAGGTAATGCCATATCCTTTACACAAGCTATGACCTTATTTAGTACAGGTAATTTGGCTGTGGGGGGAACAACTGATAATGGGTATAAGCTAGATGTAACAGGTACAGGAAGGTTTAGTGGAGCATTAAATACAACAGGAGGAACAAGGAGTATTCAAATGGTTTCTTATGCTGCTGATTGGAACTATTTAAAAGCAACAGGGGCAAACTTTCAAATTGGTACAACAGATGCTACTAATTTCTATATTCAAACAAACAATACAGATAGACTTACCATAGCATCCACAGGAGCAGCTACATTCTCAAGTAGTGTAACTGCAACAAGTTTAATTTTAGGTAATGGAAACAATTTAACTTGGGGTGGTGCATATGGCGCAAATATTCCAACTATTATTGGAGTAAGTGGAGCAAGTGGTTATTTAACATTTTATCCAAGCGGCTCAACAAATGGAGAAGCTGCAAGGTTTACCAACAATGGAAACTTTGGTATAGGTACTACATCGCCAACGCAAAAAGTAGATGTATATGGAGATAGAATAAGAGTAAATTCTCCAGCAACAAATGCAGGGTTAATGCTTGCTGAGTCAGGTTCAGATAAATGGTCAGTTGCATCAGTAAGTAGTGCTTTACTATTCTATAATGAAGCTACTGCATCAGTAAGAATGACCTTAACACAAGGTGGCAATTTAGGATTAGGAGTTACACCGAGTGCGGGTGGTTTAAGTGGGTATGTTTTATTTGAATTAGCAAATGGTGGAGCATCAATTTATAGTGGCGCAAATCAAAACCTTAATGGTACAAATATATCTTGGAGTGGCGGAACTGCATCTTACAAGATAAGTAACTTTGCTACTTTATATAATCAGCAATCAGGACAACATCAATGGTACACCGCTCCTTCAGGAACGGCAGGTAACGCTATATCCTTTACCCAAGCAATGACGTTAGATGCGAGTGGTAATTTATTTGTGGGTGCAACAAGCGGAAGTAATACGGCAGGTTTTACAAATAGATTATATATAGAAAGTAATATACCTTCTTTAACTTTAAGCAACACAGGAACAAATACAGGTAAGTTTACTTTAGGTGTAACTAATGGCAGTTTTGGTATATGGAATAATGCTACAAGTACTTATCCTTTATTTATTAATTCGTCTAATGCAGCTACATTCTCAAGTAGTGTAAGTGCATCAAGTTTTACTGATGGTTATATAACTATCAGTGGAGCTCAAATTAATAGACCTGCAACTGTTGAAATGCAATTTAGTGGTGCAGGAGATGTTAGATTTTTTGGAAACACTGCATATCCAATAAGGTTTATAACAGGTACAGGAGCAGCTACATTCTCAAGTAGTGTAACGGCAAGTGTCGTACGCTCTATTAATGGAGGTGTTGATGGTACTTTTCAAGATGCTTTTGTTGGTGTTTATTCAGGAAATAATAATGAGCAAAATTCTATTCAAACTACAGTTTCATCTATTGCTCAATCAAGCGGATTTAGATTTCAAGCATCAAATGGTGGAGGCTCAACAGGAAGAACAACAGTTGTAGATTTTGTAAGAGATAGGGCAATATTTTATACTAACGTAGGTATAGGTACTACATCGCCAAGTGAGAAGTTAGAAGTAGTTGGAAATATTGTTGTTTCAGGCGCAGATAGGTCAATATATAATTCAAGTACAAACGCATTAATATTCGGCACTAACAATACCGAACGTATGCGCATAACAAGTGGTGGCGAGATATTGGTGAATACCACGACTGATGCTGGAGCCTACTATCTTCAGGTTAACGGATCGGTGTATGCTACTGCCTACTATGAAAGTTCTGACCTTAGAAAAAAGAATGTTTTGTCTGAACTTGTGGGAAGTGATGGCATTAACACCATAACCTTCAAATGGAAAGATGGTAGAGATAGCCTAACCCATATCGGTTATGCCGCACAACAGGTAGAAAAAGTTCTTCCTGATGCAGTAAAAACAAACCCAGATGGCTATAAGACAATCAATTACGATGAGGTGCAGACGCTTAAAATAGCCAATTTGGAAAAAGAAATAACTGAACTTAAAGAAATGATTAAAAAACTAATAAAATGAGAAAAATAGTATTTGGCTTATTTCTCTTGGTTTCTTGTGCTGGGACTTCCCCAACATCTACAACTTGGAATGGTACCGCAAGTGATCAGTTAGTGTCTGGTGCTGCTCTTACAGATGGAGCTACAGTAACAGGTCTTTGGACTATGTCAGGAACACCACCCTCAACCAAGATGATGACAAAAGCAGACCTTGTTACCTATACAGATATCCCTACTGGAAACTCACCTTTATCTGGTTATGCAAGTAATCAATGCGTATCTAAAGCAGCAATTGAAGGAGTATGGTAAAAAAATATTAATTA
>Ga0209358_10000554_pt1 | contig 32548 bp, 28 predicted proteins | sample LauGreFa1BDMLBSN_2_FD_187574 | JGI IMG/M metagenome (GOLD analysis project Ga0209358, IMG submission 187574) | Freshwater lake microbial communities from Lake Michigan, USA - Fa13.BD.MLB.SN (SPAdes) (version 2) | ecosystem: Environmental > Aquatic > Freshwater > Lake | place: Lake Michigan, USA... | reverse complement strand
AAAAAATCACCTTAAAACCTACTGTTGGAACTCAATTGGATTTATTTGAAAATTACAGTGATGAACCTGCTGTAAAAGTTGAAGAAGAAGTTGCTTTACCTAAAGAAACAAAAGTTTTTAATGCAGAGGTACAAAAATATATTTTAGTAAATTCTTTTGCAGATTTACCAAAATGGGTGGAAGTTATTCAACAACAAAAAAGTGTTTGTTTTGATACCGAAACCACCGGGATTGATAGTCATTTAGCACAAATTGTAGGAATTGCTTTTTGTTGGAAAGCTAACGAAGCAATTTATATCAACATTCCTAAAGGAGAAGAGCAAAAGTATCTAAATGAATTACAAGTAATTTTTGCCAATCCAGAGGTTGAAATTATCGGACAAAATTTAAAGTACGATATAAATATTTTAAAGCAATATGGCATAACTATACAAGGTAAGTTTTTTGATACCATGATTGCACATTATTTAATTGAACCAGATTTAAAGCACAATATGGATTATTTAAGTGAAACCTACTTAAATTATCAACCCATTTCTATCGAAACGTTAATTGGTAAAAAAGGAAAAAATCAATTAAATATGCGCGATGTTAATCCTCAGGAAATTAGTGTTTATGCTTGTGAGGATGCTGATATTACTTTTCAGTTGAAACAAGTTTTTGAAGAAGAACTGAAAAATAATAATTTAGAAGCACTTTTTTACCAACTCGAAATGCCTTTGATTCATGTATTATCCGATATGGAAATGAATGGAATTGCAATCGATGTGCCTGCGCTTGCTAAATTCTCGGATGAGTTAGAGATTAAAATTACCGAAATAGAAAAAAGTATCTTACAATATACGCCTAAAAACATCAATATTGCCTCTCCTAAACAATTGGGCGAATTGTTATTTGAGGATTTAAAAATTGTGGAGAAGGCTAAAAAAACCAAAACAGGACAATACCAAACTGATGAAGAAACCTTACAAAAATTAGCGGGAAAACATCTCATCATCGATTTGATTTTAGAGTTTAGAGGTTTAAAAAAATTAAAAAGTACTTATGTGGATGCTTTGCCTTTATTGATTCATAAGGACAGCCAAAAAATTCACACCAGTTACAATCAAGCGGTTGCTGCAACTGGGCGATTAAGTAGTAATAATCCTAACTTACAAAATATTCCTATTCGCTCCGAAAATGGTCGCGAGGTGCGTAAAGCATTTATTGCATCGCCTGGAAATGTGTTGTTAGCGGCCGATTATTCGCAAGTGGAATTGCGTTTGATGGCAGAAATGAGTAAGGATACAGGAATGTTGGAAGCTTTTAATCAGGGCTTAGATATCCACGCTGCAACTGCTGCAAAAGTGTTTGATGTTGCCATCGATCAAGTAGATAGGGATATGCGAAGTAAAGCAAAAATGGTAAACTTCGGAATTATTTATGGGATTAGTGCTTTTGGTTTATCCGAAAGATTAGCGATTCCTAGAGGGGAAGCAAAGGAAATTATTGATAATTATTTTATGAAATATCCAAAGGTGCGCGATTATATGGATAATTGTGTGGAGGAAGCTAAAAAGCGTGGATATGTAGAAACTATCATGGGGCGTAGGAGATATTTAAAAGATATCAATTCGGCAAATGCAATTGTACGAGGATATGCCGAGCGAAATGCTATAAATGCTCCAATTCAGGGTTCGGCAGCGGATATAATTAAAAAAGCAATGATTGATATTTGGAAAGAAATCAATACGCAAAAATTAAAAAGTAAAATGATTTTACAAGTACACGATGAGTTAATTTTTGATGTACTACCGCATGAAAAAGATGTCCTAGCACATATAGTAAAAAACGGAATGCAAAATGCGGTTCAATTAAATGTTCCTTTGGAGGTTGAAATGAATTTTGGTGAAAATTGGTTAGATGCACATTAATAGTTTAAAAAATAAAAAAAATGATACAATTAGTTTTAAATGAGGTACACGAAAAATTAGGGGCTAAGATAGTTCCCTTTGCTGGTTTTGCAATGCCTGTGCAATACGAAGGTGTGGTAAAAGAACATATCAATGTTCGCGAAAAAGTTGGGATGTTTGATGTTTCGCACATGGGCGAATTTTTAGTAGAAGGGAAGGATGCAGAAGCTTTTTTACAGTATGTGGTTTCTAATAATATTCAAAAACTTACTGATGGCAAAATTTTGTATGGTTATTTACCCAATACTAACGGAGGTATTGTAGATGATTTATTGGTTTATCGTTACAATGCACAAAAATTTATGTTAGTGGTAAATGCTTCTAATATTCAAAAAGATTGGGATTGGATTCATCAATTTAAAAAAGGTGAGGTGAATATTACTAATTTATCCAACGAAACTTGCTTATTTGCATTACAAGGGCCTTTGGCTATCAAGGCATTACAAAAATTAACAACTTATCCTTTAGATACTATTGTGTATTATAATTTTGTTGAATGTGAGGTAGATGGGGTTAAGGTAATTGTATCAGCTACGGGTTATACCGGAGCAGGTGGTTTTGAAATTTATGTTCCCAATGCTAATGCTATTCAAATTTGGAATGCTATCATGAATGCGGGAGAGGAGTATGGAATTTTGCCTATTGGATTAGCAGCACGAGATACTTTGCGTTTAGAAAAAGGCTTTTGTTTATATGGTAACGATATTGATGATACCACATCGCCTGTTTCGGCAGGTTTACTTTGGGTAACCGATTTAAACAAGGATTTTGTAGGGAAAGATATCATTGCGGCTCATAAACTTAATGGAGTAAAAGACAAGTTAATTGGTTTTGTTTTAGAGGAAAAAGGTATTCCGCGTTCGGGTTATGAATTAGTTAACGAGAAGGATGAAGTTATAGGTAAAGTTACTTCAGGAACTTCATCTCCGTCTCTAAACTTAGGTATTGGTATGGGTTATGTTAATTCCGAGTATGCCAAAATTCAAACTCAAATCTTTGTAAAAATCCGCAATAAAAATTTATTGGCAAAAGTGGTTAAATTACCTTTTTTATAATTTAAACATCGATTTTCACAATAAGTTTTCTCGCAAAGGGCGCAGAGTTTATCGCAAAGCACACAAAGTTTTTTGTTGTTAATTCGTAGGATAGTTATAAGTTAAATTACTTAAAAAAATGTTATAGGTTAATTTAATGTAAAGTTTACAAAAGCTTTTTTTTGTATTTTAGTGGCACTCTAAATTGTCCTACTATGAAAAAACACTTATTATCATTGTGCTTTACTTTAGCATTATTCGGTTCTTCATCTGCACAAAAAGTTGCAGGTTTTTTTCCAGATTGGTTATCCAATCCTACAGCAGAAATTAATCGCTTACAACTAGATTACTTAACCGATATTTATTATGCCTTTTTGTTTCCAAATACAAATGGAAATTTAGCGCCTACAACAGCCAATGGGCTAACCAGAACTTTACAACCTTTAGTTACTGCTGCTCAGGCAAAAGGTGTAAAAGTACATGTGAGTATTGGTGGAGCAAATAGCTCGGGGAGTTTTAGTACAGTAGTTGCAAATGCTCAAAGCAGAAATAATTTTGTTATAGATTTAGCTAATATTTTTAGAACATATAATATTGACGGAGTAGATGTAGATTGGGAATTTCCAGCTGCAACTGATGCTTCTAATTTAGCATTACTGATGCAAGAAATTCGTGATACTTTAAATGTGTTACAGGTTACTCAAGGTAAAAAGTTGTATATTTCAATGGCTGTTGCTCCATTAGTATGGAATACAGATGGTATAAACTCATCTTCTATAAATGTAGTAGATTTTATAAATATTATGGCTTTTGATGCAGGCGGAGGTTGTTGTGTTTGTGATGCTACTAATCATTCATCTTATGCAATTGCGGAAAGAGCATTAAAAAAATGGACTACAGGTTTAGCTTCTACTTGTGGAGGGACATCAACAGGAAAAAATACTCCTGCTGAAAAATTGGTAGTTGCCATTCCTTTTTATTCTAATTCGGCGCAAAGATATAGAGATTTCTCAGCAGCAAATCCTTCAGGATTTTTTAACGATGCCGACGGTGTTTTTGGTGGCCAGGCCTATAACTCTTGTCCGTTAATTCAAGAAAAAGCTAAACTTGTAATGGAAACTTATGGTGGTGCTGGATTATGGACTTGGGAATTATCGCAGGATAGAGACGATGAATACAGTTTAACAAGATGTATGTACGAAGCGGTGCAACAATACGCTTGTGCAACACCAGAACCTAGTTTAGGAAATGAAAGAAGTTTGTGTGGAGTAGGAAGTTTAACTTTAAATTCAAATGTACAAACTGCAACTGGTAGAACTTTTACATGGAGAAGGGGAACTACAGTTTTAGTAAATAATAGTACTACAGCCAATACATTTTCCGTAAATCAAGCCGGAACATATAGCTTAGAGGTTACTCAAGATGGATGTTCAAAAACAGCACAAGTTGAGGTTACAGCTACTTTACCAGCAATTTCATTAGGAAATCCGGTTAATTTATGTTCGCCTTCCATAGCAACTTTATCTGTAAATACTGATCCTGCAAATAGAACTATTGTATGGCAAAAAAATAGTCAAGTAATACCCGATGCAAATTCAACCAGTTTAGTTGTAAATTCTGCGGGAAGTTATTCGGTTACTGTAAGCGCTTCAGGTTGTGCTCCAGTTAGCGCATCAGTAAACGTAACATCTGATTTACCAGTGGTAGAAAATGACACTATTTGTAAGGCTGGAGTTGCAGAGTTACAAGCAAGTACATCAGTAGATTGGTTTGCAGACCAAACAGGTGGAAATGCATTATTTACAGGAACTTTATATACTCCTAATATTTCAGCTAACACAACTTTTTGGGTGGAAGCTGCAGGAGTAGCAAATAACGAAATTTCAACCATGCGTTCTGCTCCAACTGGAGGTTGGCAATCTACAACTAACCCTCATGCAACGCTTTTAGTGGTTTCGGCACCTTTAACCATTAAAAGCATAGATGTGAATGCGCAAGGCGGATTGGTTAAAATTAATATAGTTGCCAACGATGGAATTACAGTGGTAAGAACCAAAACATTTAATAACGTTACAGGCTTAACAACATTGGATTTAAACTTTGATTTAAACCCAGGTACTTATTTCCTTAATGCGGTAGGGTCAACTTCTACTTTATTAATCGAAGGTTCGGGAGGGGCTGATTTTGTGGTGCCTAATGTGGTAACTATTGGAGGTAGAGTTTACGACGATTGGAGTGCGCCCTATGGAGATGCTTATGTTTTGGGTACTAACTATGGCTATTTTTACAATATGAAATTGTTAACTGGAAGTGTATGTGATAGAGTTCCTGTACATGCAATTATCGATCCTTCTTACTACGAATGTTTAATCACTTCTGCAGGAAATATTAAAAAGGCTGATTTTGAAGTTTATCCAAATCCAAGTAATAATGTATTTACTTTAAATAATCCTAATTTAGATGGCTTAGAACTATTAGATGTTAGTGGTAAATTGATACAAACTTTACCTCAACAAAATACAATTATATTTGGTGAAGATTTAAAACCAGGTGTTTACATTGTTAGAAGTGTAAATGCAAATGAAGTTAAACAAGTAAAGGTTATTAAAAAATAAATTCGGATTTTAATTTTTAAAGCCGTCTGTGAAGACGGCTTTTTTATTTGGATAAACGTTTATATAACCAAAATTGGGGAATTAAAAGTTAAAACAAAATATAAAAATTAAGGTTTAGTTCAATTTTATTATCTTAGCGCAAATTTTTTGATTTTTACTATGCGTTTTCAATTATTTGTAGTTTTAATTTTTTGTAGCTGGTTTTACTCAAATCTTTCAGCTAAAAAATTATTGGATAACAATTGGGGAATTCAAGATATTGAAATTACAAGTGATACCTCAGTTTTTTCCGCTCAAAAAAATATCTTGCAGTTTAGAGGTAAATTTTACTTGCCTTTTGAATATAGTGCCGAAAATCAGATTATTGAAGTAAAATTATATCCAATAAATAAAAGTGATATTTCTAAACTACAAATAATACCGTCTAAAGATTATCAAATTTTAGATAGTATATTGTTTTTTAACAACAGTTATTATCAATTTCGCATTCAATTTAATCAGCTTTCATCAACCGATTTTTTAGCATTAAATTTTGAAATCGAAAATAAATCCAAAACTACAAACATTCAAATACCTATTTTTCCGTATACAAAAACCACTGCTTTTTTTTATCAACCCATTGAAGATGTGTATATTGGCGAAGAAAAAAAATATGAAATCATTACCAATAATATTTCAAACTTAAAATTAAGTGGCGAATGGCAAAATGTAAATTATTTTGATTATCAGCTTAAAGAAGAAAATGGAAAGGCTTTTATTTATATTATTCCAAATAAAATGGGGCAACAAACTCTTCCATTAGTTTTTACTACTAAAAAACCATTTATAAATATTAATGGAATAATTAGCTACGATTTATCAGTAAAGGAATATAAATTTAATATAAGAGCTTCTAGGTTAAGTTTTTTACGTGTAGATGAAAAAAATATTATAGTACCACCAAATTTTAAAACACCTATTGAAATTACTTTAGAAAATCATCGATTATTGGAGTTGGAAAAAACTTATAGGATTGAAAAACAAGAGGATAGAGGAGGGGAGTTAATAGCGGAATTATTTACTAAAACTAGATTAACTAATGATAAAGTAATTTGTGTTATCCGTCCGTATGCTTTTCATTCTATGACTGATGGATTTTTATTTATAAAAGATGGAGATATCCCAAAATTTTTAACAAATACTAATTTATTGCCAGATGTAAAAATTAATTCGATTGAAATTTTAAGGGAAGGAAAGGATTGGACCAACACAAATGAGGTATATCCTGGCGAAAAAATTAATATAAGATTTAGAGGAGTTGGCTTAAGTAGAGCTAATTTAATTTTAGAGGATATTACTTATTTTACTAAAGATACCTTGGCTGTAAATAATGATATAATGGCTAATTTTATTTTGGAAATTCCTATTGATTTTAAGAAAAAAAGCATAGAAATTTTTAATAAAAACAAACAATTGGGAAATCAGCTAATTGTTAAAGAGTATCAACGACCTAAAAAATTAGATTTTGTTAAAGTAAATTATGGGCATGGAGATAAACTTTTAACCCGTTTAAATGAAACAATTTTTGCCAATGAAGTAATTAAAGATGTTGTTTTAGAGTTTGATACAGATTTAATTGATAATTATGAAAATCTTTATGGTAAGCAATTTATCGAAATTAATTTAAGATTGTTAGGGCCAAGAAATGAACTAATTGAAATTAAAACAATTGATAATCTCGAATTTTGTCCGAGTGAAAATTCTCCAAGATTTAATTTTGTAAACGGTAAAACTTGCAGTAATAATATTATTCAAATTAACGATTATATAGATAGAAAAACCTATAATTTAGAGGATTGGAGTAAAATAGAAATTGTTGTAAAACATAAAAAAAATAAATATGATGGTGAAGGATACGAACAAAAGGTTTTTATTGTATTGCAAAAATTAATTTCATTTGATGTGGAGGTTTCATTTCCAGCGGGTTTAATTATAAAAAAGATTGGTGAGGATGGTTTTCCTAATTTGGGAGGTATTTCTTTGGCTATGATAGCGCAATTTAGTTTTTATGAACCTCAAAAAATTAGAGTAGAAAAACCGTATAAAATAGGAGCAGGATTCATTGCTCTAAATGCCCTAAATTTTAGTCAGAACTCACAAGATAGAGATTTAGGTCTTTTAGTTTTAGGTTCTGTGTATCCTTTAAAAAGTACTCGTAAACTCTCTTTTCCACTGTATATGGGATTTGGGTATTTTTTAAACCAATCCAAATTATTTTATTTAATCGGACCGGGGATTAGGATTAACTTTTAAAAAATCCTTATATTTAATTAAAATAAAAAATTTGATGAAGTATATATTATTAACAATGGTTTTGTTTTATTCATTTTCCTGTAAAAAATGTAAAGAATGCACTCAAATGAAAAATTTTATTGAAGGGGGTAAAGAAGAAAAATGTGGGGAAAAATTAGAATTTGCCGAAAAAAATTATGTTGAAGGTAATGGTTGGAAATGCGAATAGATTAAATTTACTTTTTAGCTTAAATTTTATCGGTAAAATATTGAGCTTGATTTTAATTATAATATAACTAATTAAAAGTTGTGTAAAAATAAAAAAGCTACAGATTTCTGTAGCTTTTTTATTTATTTTTTTGGAACTGTTACAACCCAATTGTGTAAATCTTTTTCGTCTCCTCTTTTAATTTTTTCCAAAACAGATTTAATATGATTTGAAATTTTGCGCTCATTTGCTGGTGGTAATTCATAATTTGTACCATCTAAACCAAATTTTGCAATATGTGTTATTGTTACAGCTGTTCCTGTTCCAAACATATCTGATAATTTACCTGCTTTATGTGCATTAATAACTTCTTGTACCTCTAATAATCTTTCTTCAACTTTATATCCTAAATCTTTTGCAATTTGGATAATACTTTTTCGTGTTATACCACCTAAAATTGTATCCCCAGCAGGAGGTGTAACAATTACATCATCAATCACTACCATCAAATTCATTGTTCCACTTTCTTCAATGTATTTATGTTCTTTAGCATCGGTCCAAATTAATTGGTCGTACCCTTCTTCGTTAGCCAATTTTGTTGGATATAAAGATGCTGCATAGTTTCCAGCAGCTTTTGCACTACCAGTTCCACCTTCGCTTGCTCTTGCATATTTTGTTTCAATTTTTACACTTACAGATTTATCGTAATAGCTATTAACCGGACAAGTAAAAATTATTAATTTATAATTTGATGATGGACGAACACCAATAAATTCATCAGTTGCAAAAACAAACGGACGAATATACATAGAAGCTCCAGGGATATTAGGAATCCAATTATTATCTAATTCAACTAATTTTTTTAATCCTTCTAACAATAAATTTTCATCCATTTGAGGAATGCATAATCTTTTTGCAGATTGATTTAAACGTTTAAAATTTTGATCAGGACGGAACAATAAAGCATCGCCATTAGCAGCTTTATGGGCTTTCATTCCTTCAAAAATCGCTTGTCCATAGTGTAAAACTAAAAAAGCGGGGTTAACAGAAATATTTTGAAAAGGTACAATAGCAGGATTTTTCCATTCGCCACTTTCAAAATCCATCACAAACATATGATCCGAAAACTCTTTACCAAATGCTACTGCACTTAAATCAACTTTTGAAATTCTGGATTCTTTTACTTGCTCAATTTTAATGTTGTAATTTCCCATACTCTGTCTTCTAAATCATTTAAATTCTATCAAAATGTAAATGTACAAATTGTTTAAAGCTTAATAATAATATTTAGGTATTTTTTTAATTAAATTTTTAAAACAAACTTATTTTAAGTTGCTTATATTGTATATTTGCGCTTTTTAAAATTAGTGTAGTTGATTACAATTAAAACTAATCATTAAACTTAGAATTTAAAATTTAAAATTTTCAAATTTCAATATTATGAAGGTTACTACAAAAAAATACCAGTTACAAAGCTCTAAATACGTTGGTATTGCTACAAAAGCATTAATTAGGAAAGATTGGAAATGGGCGGGTATTCCATTGTTAATTTTAATTTTAGGATTTATTTTACCAGGTTTTTGGTGGTGGTTTAGTTTTGCTTTAGCTGTTCCATTATTGTATTTTATTTTTTGGTGGATTCAATTTGCAGGTTTTACTCAACACGAAGCTGGTAAAATGTTTTTTTATAAAATGAGTTATCAAATTGATGGAAAACAGGTTTTATTAATGGTGGATGCTAAACATGGTATGCCTTTGGAATGGAAAAATATTAAAAATGTTTATAAACTAAAAGATGCCTATTTGTTAAGTTTAAGCAAAGCACAATTTATTTATTTGCCTTTCGAAATTTTTAAATCCGATGCAGATTTAAAACTAACGGAAACGATTATGAAAAGAAAAGGTTTCTTATAATTTTTTCATTTGATTAACAATTTCTTGATTTATTTTTGAGTTGTTTTTAATAATCATATTAACCTAATTCTCAAATGAAAATCATATATCTAACATTATTAAGTTTTGTTTTATTAAGTTTTGCTCCGGATACTGATAAATCATCTATTACTGTAGAGATTGATAATATTAAAACTACAACTGGTCAAATAATTGTATCTGCTTATACATCAGAAAAAGAATATACTGATAACCCTAAATATTTTTATCGTTTTGATAAAAAAAATATGCAAAATGGTAAATTAAAGTGTATTATAAGAGATTTGCCTCCAGGGAAATACACTTTTACATTGTTAGATGATAGTAACAAAAACGATAAAATGGATTATAACTTAGTTGGTTTACCAAAAGAAGGATACGGTTTCTCTAATAACTTAAAGCCATCTATTAAAGGTGCACCAAATTATAATGATTGTTTGGTGAACATATCCAATTCTACTCTTTTAAAAATGACCATGCAGTATTGGTAGAAGATTAATAAATATAAAATTAAATTAACTATTATCAATTTCAGTCGATCTGAGTATGTATTTTTAATCGAAGATTAAAAGATATTTTGGATAAGAGTAGATGGAGCCGATGAATTAGTTTTTGAAACAAATTGAACAGGTTAATTTTATCAAAATTTATTTTAATCTCATATAAATAAAATAGAATAAAACATTTGATTACTTAATTCATGCTATTATTTTTTTGTAATCCTAATTTGGTGAATTTTAAAACGAACTGTATTCAAAATTTAAAAAAATATCTAACCAAATAACTTATCTAACAACTTACTGTTTTTCACACAAAATCCTTTCCCTACGAAACTGATTATTTTTTGATTTTCTAACTCGGTAATTAATTTATTAATGTTTGATGTTGAGCAACTTAAGTAATTTTGAATTAGATTTTTTCCTACAGGAATAATTGGGTAATTGTAAAAAGTGATTTGTTTATTTAGTAATTGAATAAATTTTGCCAATTGATATTTTAATGGTAAAGTAATTTTATTTACCGAAAGCTCATCCATTACTTGTAAAGATTTCGTTATTACATTTAATATATCTAAGTGATATAAAGGATTGGCATGAACATCAGATCGTATTTTTTCTAATGAAATTTGTAAAAAGACACAATCACTTAAAGCAACAAAGTTGTTTGTAGAAATTGAGGGTGATAATATTTTTTCGGTAAATAATACATCGCCATTTTGCAAAAATCTTACGCAATTTTTACTAGAATCTTCTTGATACAAAAAACCACTTAATAAAACATATATATTTTCACTATTATTTAAATTATTTTGAGCATTTAGTTCAAACATTTCTGCATTAGCAAAAGATTTTTGAAATAATAGAGGAAGGCTATTTATAGCACTTTTTTTTGCATCTTCAAATAATTTTTCTTCAATCATTATTCGTACAAATTACCTTCTTTCATTAACTGTTTAGCATTTAAAATTTGAATTTTTTTCCCATCTAATTGGATCAATCCATCACGTTTAAATTCGGATAAAATCCTAATACAAGATTCTGTTGCTGTTCCTACTAAACTAGCAATTTCTTCGCGCGTTAAAGTTACATCTATAGTACCGTCTGCCTTTTCGCCAAAGGTTTGTTTTAAAATTAGTAAAACTTCTGCTAAACGCTCACGCACAGGTTTTTGAGCTAATTTTGTGATGGTATCAGTTGCTTTTCCAATTTCTTTACAAGCCAATTCCATTACTTTTAAAGCAAAACGTGCATCTTGAATAATTAAATTTACAATCGTATCTTTTGGAATATAACAAACGCTCGAATCCTCTAAAACTGTTGCAGATAAAGAGTAACCTTCACCGCTTAATAATGATCTATAACCTATAATATCGCCATCTTTTGCAAAACGAATAATTTGTTCTTTTCCGTCTAGTCCTAATTTATGCATTTTAATTTTTCCTTTGTGCACACAGTAAATTCCATGACTGTTGTTGCCCTCGAAAAAAATAGTTTGACCCTTACGATAATAATTACAACTTTTAGCCGAGCTCATTTCGGCTAATTCATCCCCTGGCAAACATGCAAAAACTGATAGTTTTTGGCTACTACATTGTGCACATTGGGGGATAATAAATGATTTTATTGATTCCATGATTCAAATATCTTAAATCAAATTAAATTTTCAATATGATTTTTATCATATTTTAAAATGATTTTTAAACTTTAATTTACCAAATCTATTAAATAATTTTGGTGCATGGTTAAAGATAATCAATGTTTTCATTGCGGAGATGAAATTGTAACAAAAATTGTTTACAAGGATAAAAACTTTTGTTGTGATGGCTGTAAAGGTGTTTATCAAATTATAAATAATGCTGGTTTAGATGAATTTTACCAAGTAAATAATACTACAGAAGCAGTTGGTACTAAGGTTGGTACTTCTTACTTAGACAGTTTGCTCGACGAAAAAATTGCCAATAGCTTACTATCTTATAAAAACAACAAATACGCTATTGTTTCATTTGTTTTACCCGATGTGCATTGTGCCAGTTGTGTTTGGTTGTTGGAACGATTAAATAAATTAAATCCAAACATTATACATTCCGAAATTCAGTTTTTAAAAAAACGTGTTACCATACGTTACGATTATCATAAAGTATCCTTATTTGATGTTGCACAATTGTTGCAAAAAATTGGTTATCCTCCACAATTTTACAAGGGCGAAACTAAAAAAAAGGATAAAAGTTTACTAATTAAAATTGGTGTTGCAGGTTTTTGTTTTGGAAATGTGATGTTGTTAAGTTTTCCCGATTATGTATCGGAATTTACCGATTTACAACTAAAAGATTTTTTTGCATACTTAAGCATTTTATTGTCTCTCCCTGTACTTTTTTACTGTGCTAATATATTTTACAAAAATGTTTATTTAGGTTTTAAATCTAAACGATTATCCATTGATTTCCCAATTGTTTTAGGAATTATTGCATTGTTTAGCAGGAGTTTGTATGATATTTTTGTTTTAAACCATCCAGGCTATTTAGATAGTTTTACAGGATTGATTTTCTTTTTATTACTAGGGAAATGGTTTCAGAGTAAAGTTTTTGATGAATTATCTTTTGAACGTAATGCACAAGATTATTTACCCTTGGCTATCCTAAAAAAAAACGATAAAGATTATACTATTACGCCATTAGATGCAATTAAAATTGGAGATACGATTAAGGTGCGTAAAAACGAAATTATACCTTTTGATGGTTCAATTTTAAGTAATAGTGCTTTAATTGATTATTCGTTTATTACGGGTGAGGTTTTACCTGAAGAAAAACTTAAAAACGAAAATCTTTTTTGTGGCGGAAAAGTAGTGGGGAATGATATAGAAATTGTTGTTAGCAATACCCAACGCAGTAATTTGTTTAGTTTGTGGCAAAACAATTCTAGTGATAAGGAAATATCAGATAAATTAATTGTGGCTTTTACAATTATTGTAGTTAGTTTAGGACTTATTGCATTTGCTTATCATTACAATATTTCGGGTTTTCAAAATGCTTTTTTAGCCACCACTTCTATTTGGATAGTAGCTTGCCCGTGTGCCTTGGCTTTGGTGCAACCTACCATTTGGGGAACTATTATTCGCCGAGTTGCCAAACATGGCATATTTTTAAAATCGGCTAAAGTAGTGGAAAAAATGAAAAACACGAAAAATATTGTTTTTGATAAAACAGGAACTTTAACAGCTAAAGAATATCAATGTAATTTTATTCCACAACATAATTTAAATATAAATATCGAGCAAGTATTCCCTTATATTTATGCCATAGCCAAACAATCCAATCATCCTTTAGCTGCAATTTTATTACAAAATTTAGCCAAATACAATCAACAAATTAAATTAGATTTTTTTGAGGAGCAGGATGCACAAGGAATGACAGCGCAATGTACATTGGGAACTTTAAAAATTGGCAAACTAAGTTATTTAAATTTGCCTTCCAAAAGCAATCAAGAAGGTAAAATCGAAATTTGGGCACAACTAAATAACGAATTATTGGGTTGTTTTTATATTGCTTTAGAGGATCGTCATCAGTTAGAAAATATTTTAACTCAATTGGGAAAAAATAATCAAACTTATTTATTATCAGGCGATCCTAATTTAAATAAAACCAAATATCAACAATGGATTAAACCCGATAATATTTTTAGTAATCAAAATCCAAGCGACAAAAAAAACAGAGTGGATGAGTTAAAAAATATTGCCACAACAGTTATGATTGGCGATGGAATTAACGATTCTCTAGCTTTACAAAGCGCCGATATAGGTTTGGCTGTTGTGGAACAAAATGGTGCGTTTTTCCCAAAATGCGACGGTATTATATTAGGAACATCTTTACAAAATATTCCAGAAATGATAGAGGGAATTAAAAAAACAAATATGATTCGAAACATTTGCTTCGGATTTTCATTTATGTATAATTCCCTAGGTGTTTTTCTAGCATTTAACTTACAACTAACCCCATTAACTGCCAGTATTTTAATGCCTTTAAGTACGGTAACTGTTATAGGTTTAACTATTTATTTGGTTAAAAATAATTTAAGATTTAAAGAATAAATCAATTATTTATTTTTCAATAAATCTCTAATTTCAGATAATAACTGCTCTTGCGCTGGGACTGGTGGAGTAGGTGCATCCGTTTCTTCTTTCTTTTTAAATCTTTCGGCAGCTCGTAAAACTACAAAAATAAAAAATGAAATAATTACAAAGTTTATGATAGCTTGTAATAAATTTCCATAAGTTATTACTGCTGCCCCAGCTTCTTGTGCTTTAGCTAAATTTGCATATTTCCCTCCATCTAAGGTAATGTATTTTTGAGTAAAATCTACACCTCCAGTTAATAAACCTACAATAGGCATAATAACATCACTTACAACCGAGTTTACAATTTTACCAAATGCGCCGCCAATTACAACCGCAGTTGCTAAACTAATTACATCGCCTTTTAATAACGATTTTTTAAAATCCGAAAAAAATCCCATAATTTACAATTTAGAATATAAACTTAATCTTTTTAGAAAAAAATCAAAATACAAATGAAAAATTTATTTAATAATGATTTTTTCGCCCAAAAACTTAGGTTGTTTATTGGTTAAAATATCCCATATTAGTTTTATTCTAGCAAATTTCTCTCTAAAAAACACTGTTTTAGCGTAGTTAAAAGGAACTTTGTGTGCATTAAATGCAATTGCATTGATACTTCTTCGGTTGGCTAAATATAAAGCTCTTTCGTTATGAAATTGTTGAGAAATAATAGTAACCTCGTTTACTCCAAAAACTTTTTTACAACGCACAACAGAATCTAAAGTACGAAATCCTGCATAATCTAAAACTATTTTATTGGAAGGAACACCCTGTTTAATTAAATCTTTACGCATTTGTTTTGGTTCATTATACGTTTCATCGCTATTGTCGCCGCTTACCAAAATAAAATCTATTTTTCCTGCTTTAAATAATGAAACAGCAGCATTAATCCTGTATTTGTAAAATAAATTTTGTTTGCCGCCTTTTGCAAATTTACTGGTTCCTAACAACAAGCCTACACGGTTATATGGCGTAGATTGTATGTCGTTATACAATTGATTTTCTACATCTTTACTAACCCAAATATCTATGCAAACAATTAATGTAAGCATTACAAAAAGTGTAATAATTATTTTTTTGTAATATTTTTTGAGCACAATAGTTAGTTTAAATCTTTAGCGTATTTTCTTTTTAAAATAAAATATAAAATGATAACACAAATAGGAAAAATAATAAAAAAAGAAATGGTAAACCAAGATTCTGTTATATCAAATTTGCCATTATCTAAGGATATTTGATCTTGTATAGTTAATAAATACATTTACTTTATTATTTACGATTTTGAACTACTTTTAAAATTTCATCTTTGGAAAACTTTTTGAAATTTTCCTTAACAAATGTAGTTCCCAAAACACCTTCAACTTCTAAACTGTAAAAACCCCAATTGTTTTCCGTCATTTCAACCATTAGTTTAATAAACTCATTTTCCCCAACCCAAATGTCTACAAAAGCCAAATTATTTTTACCTTTTTCTCGTTTAAATCCTATTTTTTTTAGTTCAGGAATCATTATTTCTTATTTTTTTAGCTCTAAAAGCACAATTGGAACATGATGTTTTTTTTTGGATAAAATTTTGGTAAAATTTATTGCCCAAATATACAACCGAAATTAATAATAAAAATACACTTATTACAATTTGCATTATTTTAAAATTATAAAAGTTATCCACGAAGTTATATAGGCTAAAATCCCCATTGAAATCAATTGGATTATTGGCCATTTCCATGTTTGAGTTTCCCGTTTTACTACCGCTAATGTTGCCATACATTGCATTGCAAACACATAAAAAATCATTAAGGACATACCGGAAGCTAAGGTGTAAACTTTTTTTCCATCTATTCGGGTATCGTTTTTCATTTTTTCAATTAAACTATCTTCATTATCCTCTCCAACACTATAAATGGTGGATAAAGTGCCAACAAAAACTTCTCTGGCTGCAAAAGAAGTAATTAACGCAATACCTATTTTCCAATCGTAGCCTAGAGGTTCAATAGCAGGCTCGATTGTTTTGCCAATAATACCAATATACGAATTTTGTAAGCGAATAGACGATTCCTTGTATTCCAATTCTTTAGTGGATAAATTTGATGATTTTAAATGATTAATTTCGTTTTCTATTTTATCATTTACAGGCGAAAACGAAGCTAAAAACCACAATAAAATACTAATAGCTAAAATAATTTTACCTGCACCTATAACAAAATCTTTTGTTTTTATATATACGGTTGTTAATAAATTACGCAAGTTGGGTAAGCCATAAAATGGTAATTCCAACATAAAAATATCTTTGTTTTTTTCTTTTATAAATAAGTTTAAAATCCAAGCAGCAAATAATGCCATAAAGGTTCCTAATAAATACAAAAACAATAAGGTTAATCCTTTTAAATTAATAAATCCTAAAACATAAACATCAGGAATTACAACAGCAATTAAAATGGTGTAAACAGGAATACGAGCAGAGCAGCTCATGAATGGTGCAACTAAAATACTAATTAATCGGTTTTTTTCGCCAGAGATTGTTCTGGTAGATAAAATACCTGGAATAGCGCAACCTATACTGCTTACCAATGGCACAACACTTTTGCCACTTAAACCTAAAGGTCGCATCCATCTATCTAGTAAAAATACAGCCCTACTCATGTATCCAGTTTCTTCTAAAATACCAATACATAAAAATAAAATAGCAATTTGAGGGATAAAAATTAAAACCCCACCTAAACCAGGAATTAAGCCCTGGGCAATTAAATCGGTTAAAATACCTGGTGGTAAGGTTTGATTTAAAACATTAGATAAATAACTAAAATAAGAATCAATCCATTCCATTGGTGATTCCGAAAGTTTAAAAATGATTTGGAAAATACCAAAAAGTATGGAAATTAAAATAATATAACCACCAATTTTGTGTGTTAAAATGTTATCTAATTTTTTGGTAAATTTTGAACTTTTATCTTTTTCATTTTTTATGATTACGTTGGATTCGATTTCTTTAGCTTTATAAATTTTATCTAATGTATCTTGTTCTTTTAATTCGGGTTGATTATCCAAATTTTTTAAATAATCTGTATTGTAAGTTTTTGTAAATGAGTTGTTTTCGATAAAATTATCTAAGGAATTTAAAATTATATCTTTATCCGATTTTAATCGTGCGTTGATAGGTAGAATAGTACAATTAGGTAATGATTTTTGTAAAAGTTGGTAGTTTATTTGTTTACCCATCAATCTCAATTTATCCGTCATGTTTAACAATAAAACAATAGGTAAACCAATTTGCTGTAACTGAAAAAACAATAATAAATTACGCTGAATTTGTGTAGAGTTACAAATAAATAAAACGATATCTGGAAAATCTTTATGATTGGAGTCTTTTAAGATATCAAAAACAACTTTTTCGTCTTCAGATTGCGGGAAAATACTATAAGTTCCAGGAAAGTCAATTATTTCAATATCGCGTTTTTTTGGGGAAAGTATGGAGTGTTTTTTTTTATCCACAGTAACACCAACAAAATTCCCAACTGGCTGATTTTGGTTGGTAAGTAAATTATAAACCGAACTTTTTCCTGTGTTAGGATTACCAATTAAAGCAACTTTATATTGTTTTTTTTCCATTAATCAATCAATTCAATTTCAACCATTTTAGCCTCAGAGTATCGAAGTGACAATAAATAATCATTTACCCAAAATGCCATCGGACCTTTAGCTAAAGTTTCTAATTCTTTAACAACTTCAACTCCTTCATACAAACCCATTTCAATCATTTTCAAGCGTAAATCAGTACAAGTTAATTGTTTAATTTTTGCTTTTTTGCCTAAAGGTAACTCACTTAACAGCATGGTTAATATATTAATTTAAAAATCTTATCCTATCTAATTTATTTGGTAAAAAACAAGTATCTATTTTACCAAAAAATTTATATCTATTTTGAGCAATTAAGCTATAAAAAAAATCTGTTAAAAAATTTGGTAAATATCCTAATAAACTTAAAAGTTTGTATGGATATTTAAAATCTTTAGCAATCTCGAAAAATCCTTTAGCGCCAAAGTATAATTTGTTTTTATGATGGTAAACAATATGTTTTAAATCCTTTGGGAAAGAGCTAAATTTTTGTTTGTAAAACTTTGCAGTTTCACCCTGTAAAGTAGCAAAATTCAAGCTTTTATTTTTACTCCATTTTAACACCAATTGCACAGATTTATTACAAAATCCACACTCTCCATCATAAAATAAAATGCTATTTATCATTACTATTTTTTTTGAACTTGTAAATATAAGGAATGATACTACTTTATTTTACAAATCACAATCAAAAAATAAGGATTTATTATAATTTAAATTTATCTATTACTCAAAAGCAGGAATTCCAGTAATATCATTTCCTGTAATTAATAAATGAATATCGTGGGTTCCCTCGTAGGTAATTACAGATTCCAAATTCATCATGTGGCGCATAATTGAGTATTCACCTGTTATTCCCATTGCTCCATGTATTTGTCGGGCTTCACGTGCTATTTGTAAAGCCATTTGAACATTGTTTCGTTTGGCCATACTAATTTGTGCCGAACTTGCTTTTCCTTCGTTTTTTAAAACACCTAATCTCCAAGTAAATAATTGTGCTTTAGTGATTTCAGTTAACATTTCGGCAAGTTTTTTTTGCGTTAATTGAAAACTAGCAATGGCTTTTCCAAACTGTTTACGTTCCAAACTATAGCGCAAAGCCGAATCATAACAATCCATTGCTACACCAATTGCACCCCAAGCTATTCCGTATCTTGCAGAATCTAAACAAGATAGAGGAGCGCCCAAGCCTGTACGACCGGGTAAAATATTTTGTGAAGGAATTTTAACATTATCAAATACCAATTCCCCAGTTATACTTCCACGCAACGACCATTTTTTGTTAATAACAGGTGCGCTAAAACCTTCCATTCCTTTTTCTACAATAACACCTATAATTCTTCCTTCATCATTTTTCGCCCAAACTACTGCAATATCTGCAATTGGAGAATTAGTAATCCACATTTTTGAACCATTAAGTATAAAGTTTTCTCCTTGTTTTTTTAAAGTAGTGAGCATACCCCCAGGATTAGATCCATGATTAGGTTCTGTTAAACCAAAAGATCCAATAAATTCTCCAGTAGATAATTTAGGTAAATATTTATTTTTTTGCTCCTCGGTACCATATTTATAAATGGGAAACATTACCAACGAACTTTGAACGGATGAACAGGAACGTATACCACTATCGCCACGCTCTAATTCCATCATCATTAATCCATAACTTAAATCATCCAAACCGGCTCCTCCATATTGTGTAGGGATTGTGGGACCTAAACACCCAATTTCTCCAAGTGATTGCATGATTTTGGGGTTAAAAGTATGTGTTTCACAATTTTCTTCAATCGTTGGAATAACTTCTTTATCTACCCAATCACGCACACTTTGCATAATCATTTTATGTTCATCGGATAGTAAATCTAACATTTGATAATAATCGTGGTAAGTGAATGACTTTTTCATGATTTTAGATTTAGAGATTGAATTATTAAATCATACCTAATGGAATAAAAATTGGTTTCAATAATTTTAGTATTTTAACCAAATTGAGAAATAATTATTGTATTTTTTAATTACTTTAGTAACTATTGGTATTAAGAATTGTTTCAAGAATATATTCGTTTTAAATTAAAAACAAAAAATATGAAAAAAATCACATTTGTAGCTTCTTTAGCCTTAAGTATGATGTTTATTACTTGCAGTAAGGATAGTAAAACCGAAGAAAAGGATGTTTGTACCGAAAAAATCACATTTGTAGAAATTAAACCAATAATTGATAAAAATTGTGGCACAGCAGGTTGTCATGCTGTTAACTCAGGCAACGGAGGTTTAACTACTTTTCAGGATGTTAAAAATATTATCGAAAATGGTAAAATGGATTCTAGAGTTTTAAGTAATTTTCCTACAATGCCTCCTGGGGGATTTGCAGATCCTAAAGAAAAAGAAAAAATTCGTTGTTGGGTTGATGATAGTTATCCCGAAAATTAGAAATTATGTATAAAATTTTAACCATTTTATTTTTTAGTGCAACAATTGGAATTTTTGCACAAAATAACACTAAATTAAACAGTGATAAAGTTAGTATTTCGTTTTTTTCATCTGCTCCAATTGAGGATATTGCGGCTAAAAATGGACAGGGTAGTGCCGTGATTAATTTGCAAGATTCAGCTATTGCTGTTTTGTTAAAAATTAATCAGTTTGCATTTGATAAAAAATTAATGCAAGACCATTTTAACGAAACGTATATGGAAAGTGATAAATTTCCTACAGCAAAATATAGTGGTAAAATAAAACAGAAAATTGATTTTAGTGCAAAAAGCAAATTTCCATTAACAACACAAGGAAAACTTACAATTCATGGTGTTACTAAAAATGTTGTAATTAACGGAAATGGCGAAATTTTAAATGGAAAACTTTTTGTTACCAGCAAATTTATGGTTAAATTAGAGGATTATGATGTTAAAATTCCAACTTTATTAATTAAAAATATTGCCGAAGAAGTTGAGGTTACTTTAGAATTACAATTTCCATTAAAAAAATAAATATAACATGAAACTACAATATAGCTTATTATTACTTTTATTAATATTTTTTGGTTCTATCAAAGCTCAGGATGATTTGTTAAATGAGTTGGAAAATAATGCAGAAAAAACTATCGAAAAAATAAATTTTCACTTTAAATCTCAATACTTAATTAATGCGCAAACAACAGAAATGTTACCGAAAGGTGAAGCTGATTTTAGAATAACGCATCGTTTTGGAAATATTTTAGGAGAATCTGGCGGAGGACATACTTTATGGGGATTTGATCAGGCAACCAACATTAGGTTTTCATTGGATTATGGTTTAACAGATAATATTATGATTGGAGTAGGGAGAAGTAAAACTGCCGAAAATATTGATGGATATATAAAATATAAAATTTTACAACAAAACACTAAAAATATACCTGTAAGTTTGTGTTTATATACATCAGCGGTGTTTACTCCTCAAAAAAATACCAATAATATTTACGATAATTGGGGACAAAGATTTAGCTATACCAATCAAATTATTGTGTCTAAAAAAATAGGTAATCGCTTAACTTTAGGGTTTCTACCTACAGCAATTTATCGAAATTTAATAATAAATAGTGCTGATCAAAATTACAACGACAATAATTTAATTTTTAGTTTAGGTGGTTTGTTGAGGTATAAAATAAATCCAAGATTTTCCTTTATAGCAGAGTATTTTTATGCTTTAGATGAGTTAAGAAGAAAAGATGGGGTTTATAGTTACAATAATCCTTTAGGAATTGGCGTTGAAATAGAAACTGGCGGACATGTTTTCCATTTAAATTTAACTAACAGTTCAGGAATTATCTATAACGATTTTATACCTTATACATTTGATTCATGGTTAAATAAAGGATTTAAGTTAGGTTTCACAATTTCTCGTAACTTTGTTGTGGTTAAATCAAAATAAGTTGGAAACAAATTTTCATCCAGTACCACAAAATATTCACGGAACTATATACATTTTGATATGTATTTCCCTTTTATTATTGGCATGGATATTTTATAATTATCGAAATCAAACCTATAAAATTTTTAGCGCAGCTTTAAGCGAAAAACAAAAAAATAATTTAATAAGAGAAGATTCTGAAAGTATAAAAAAAGTAACTAGGTTACTAAATGTTACTTTTTTTATAAATTTTTTCATTTTATTTTATGCTATAAATTTTAGGTATAAATTGCTGCTTATTAATGATAATTTAGATATTCTTATTTATTTTATTTTGATTTTATCAACTTTTGTAGTAAAATCTATTGTTAATATCTTTTTAGCTTGGGTTTTCGAAACCAAAATTTTGTTGCAATTTTATTTAAAAGATAATTATCTAAAATTTAAATTATACAGCTTATTAGCCATCATTAGTGCAATTTTAATTTTATTCTCTTCTAATTTATCTCAACTTTTTACCATTATTGCAATTACAATATTTACAATTTTATGGATAATTAGATGTTATAAAGCATATAAATACAGTAATGAATTTAAATCATTTTCAATACTCTATGCATTTTTGTATATTTGCATTTTGGAAATTATACCTGTTGCAGTAATTGGTAAATTTTTAATGGAAAATGCTTAGTAAATTAATTTAATACGTTTACAAAAATGACTCAAATCAAATCGGTTTTAGTTTCTCAACCCCAGCCAGATAATCAAAAATCTCCTTATTTAGATTTAGCTTCCAAGTATAATATTAAGATTGATTTTAGATCCTTTATTCATGTTCAGGGTGCTGAATTAAGAGAAACCAAAATTAGTAAAGACGATATTAAAAAATTTACGGCTATAATTTTAACAAGCCGAAATGCAATTGATCATTTTTTTCGTATTTGCGAAGAAATGAGATATGAAGTACCTAATACTTTAAAATATTTTTGTACTTCCGAAGCAATTGCGGTTTATTTACAAAAATACGTGGTGTATCGTAAGCGTAAAATATTTTTTGCTGGACAAAAAATTAATGAATTGGCTGATATACTTAAAAAGCATAAAAAAGAATTGTATTTATTACCTTCTTCAGATATTTTAAAACCCATAATTCCTGCTTTGTTTCAAGAAGCTGGTATCGAATATACTCGTTCCATTTTTTACAAAACTGTTTCTAGCGATTTATCCGATTTAGAAAATGTATTTTATGATTTATTGGTGTTTTACAGTCCGGCGGGAATTGAATCCCTATTTAAAAATTTCCCAAATTTTAAACAAAATAAAACTTTGATTGCAGTTTTTGGAGATACCACCAAAGCGGCGGCTGATAAAGCTGGAATTAATGTAAATATTTTTGCGCCAACACCAGAAAATCCTTCGATGACTGGAGCTATTGAAAGTTATATCAAAAAAAATAAGTAATTATACTATGATTGATTTTACTTTGTGATTAGGTAATCATTTATTAACACTAACTTAATTTTAAGTAAATCGTGGAAGTGTACATTTGCGTATCAATTTAATGATATGCAAACAACTATACATACCGAAACTAATCAGTATCCCATAAAAATTTTACTAACTCGAATTACTTTTTTACTTTTTATTTTATTAGGTTTTTTAATCTCTTTAAAATTAATGTCGTTTGGCTTTGAGGCATTTGGTGATCAAGCAGCTAAAAATTTAATATACACTTATGCAACATCACCAGTAATTTCATTATTTATAGGTTTGTTGGCAACAGCCATTACACAATCGAGCAGTTTAACAACATCAATTGTAGTTAGTTTAGTTGCAAGTGGACAGTTTAATTCTATTGCAGATGCTGTACCTTTAATTATAGGAGCAAATATAGGTACTTCTATTACTTCAACAATAGTATCTATGGGACACATGGGAAATAGGAAAGAGTTTAACAAAGCAATTTCTGCTGCAACAGTTCATGATTTTTTTAATTTAATTGTAACGCTCGTAATTTTCCCTTTGGAGTTAGCTTTTAATTTTTTATCAAATTTGGCAATATTTTTAGAGAAAACATTTTTTAGTTCGATTGTAGTTGTACCTCAAAGCTTTAGCTCTTCATTTAGTCCGATTAAAGAAAGCGCTAAGTTTGTTCACGAAATTTTTGATAATGGTTATGTAACTTTAGTTATTGCTTTTGTTGCTTTGTTTTTTAGTTTAAAATACTTATCTAAAATTTTAAAAGCGTTATTTATAGGAAACAATAAAGAAAAATTTGAAGCCCGAGTTTTTGGTTCACCAGTAAAATCAATGTTTTGGGGAGTAGGTTTAACTGCTGCTGTACAATCTAGTTCTGTTACTACTTCATTAACAGTTCCATTAGTTGCAACTAATGTTGTAAGTTTACAAAAAGCCTTTCCATTTTTATTGGGTGCTAATATTGGTACTACTATTACAGCTTTAATAGCTTCTTTATCCAATCCTAGTGATGGTGCAATTTCTATTGCTTTTGTTCATATTTTATTTAATTTAATTGGTGTTACAATTTTTATGATGATTCCTTATTTTCAAAAATTACCTATCTTTTTAGCGCAATGGATTGGTGAAATTACCTTAAAAAGACGTTGGTATGGTTTTGCATATATTTTAACTGTGTTTTTTATAATTCCTGTATTTTTGATTGTAATAATTAAGTAATTAGGCTAAAATAACTTCAAAAAAATTGCGCAAAGAATAGTTTAAAAATCCTTTGCTAAGGATAAATAAAAGATGCTTTCTTTATTGTTACCATCGCCAATTCCTCTGGCATAATCTAGGCGAATAAAGTAACTAAAAATTTGTGTTCGTGCACCAATTCCATATCCAAAAACAATGGGTTGTTTTTTGGATTCAACTCTAATTCGAGCAACTGGATTTTCGGGATTTCCAATGGTAAAATTTTGTTCGTTAAAGGTATTGTTCTTACTAAAAGGTTGAAATCCAGTCCATGCGGATCCAAGGTCTGCAAACGTTATCAGTTGAAAATTTTGAATAATTGGATTACTAATAGGTTTAGGGTATATCATAGAAACAATCGGTACACGAATCTCTGTACTAATGCTCATAAATGCTGTTCCATTTCTAATATTTTGTTGGAAACCTCGCATATTGTTGCCTAATGTTTGGTAAGCATAATTTTGTCCTTGAGGTAATCTACCCGAATTTAAATTGTTGTTAAATTGGTTAAACATCCAATTGTCAACTCCTCCTAAATAATACATTAATCTTTCGGTACCTACACTTCCTCCACCAGCAAATCGGTTTGCCCAAATAATTTTTTTATATAAAGGATAATAATATCGGTAATCTAAACCATAAGTAATTGTATGTAATTGAGGATTTAAAGCATTGATATAATATTCGTTAAATAATTTAAAGCGTGTTCCAGCTCGTAAATTTATAGCAAGTGGACGTGTATCATCATAAGTATAATTTAATCGTATATTAGGTTTAAAAACAAATACATTAGGTAATCGCAAAAAGGATTCGTTAAAACTTAAAGGAATAAATTGATCCATTCGCATGGAAAATGTAACCTGAAAACGGTTAACCATTTTAAAAGGATAGGTTAGTTGTACTAAAAAATCATATAAAACATTTTTAGTGCCACTATTATTGGCAAAATCTGTAAACGACCCACGATATAAAGTATATTGTTTATCCCAACGTTTTTTATAATTGGCAAATGTTAAAAGTGTTTCGTAATTGCCAATATTTCCAAATCTAAAGCCTCCAATAATTTTATAATCTTCTAAAACATCTACAATTCCAAATTGCGTAAAACCACTTACTGGCGAAGTTAAATTTCCTCCAGTACCTGTGTAAACCTGGTAACTAGGATTTAAAAACGTATTACTCAACTCCACATTGGCATCAAAAGTTTTAAATTCAATTTCATAATTACGCAACTTAGCTAAATTAGCAGATGAATCACTTGAGGGTAAATCAGCAAGTTTAAAAACCTGAAATTTATCCATATTATTATCTGATAAAATTATTGTTGAGTCTTTTTCCTTACTTTGTAATTCGCTGTTAAAAATATAATATTTAGGCAGTGCAAAGTTTGGATTTTCTATCATTTTAGATTTTAAAGAATCTACTGTAATGCCTGATTTTGAAATATTTGTATTGTTTTTAAATTTTAGTTTGGGATATTTTTTTAATACAAAAGGTGTGTAATTATCGTTTGTTTCTAATAGGTTATAAGTTTCGATGGTTTGTATGAATGTTTTTTTACCCTTATGGTAAACCCAATTTAATTTGTTTTGAGCATAATTTAAATCCGATATTCCATATTCCCAATCGCTTATTTTTGAATAATTTACAAAATACGAATAATGTATGGCAGTATCTACATGTGTTATGGAACTATCCAGCATTCCTAAATACACATTGTTTATTCCTGTTTGATTTGAAGTGAAATAAAATTTGTTGTGTAATCCACTTTGTAAATTAGTAAATTGCGAAGGCATGTTTTTTAACTGAATAATTTTGTTATTTTTAGTAGGTTTAAAGCCTAAAATATTTACCAAAAACACATTGTTTTTTTTGCTAAAAACTTTATTTTCTAAACCGCCAATCCCTAATGTATCCTTTTCTCTGTTTGAGCTAAAAATAATTTGAGCATTGTTTAAATAAGTTGCACTATAAATATCAAAATAATCGTTGGTTATAGCTATTGGATTGCGTGATTGTATATCCATAATATACAAATCTGTTTTGCCCATTTTAGTTCCAATAAATAGCAATTGATTTCCATTCGGACTGTATTCCGCGTATAAAATTTTATCTAATTGTGGTATTTTACTTTCCAATATATCATCCTCTTTTGGGTTGATTAGCCACCAATTTAATTCACCTTCATTCTCAAAAAAAATACTTAAAATTTCCCCATTGGGATGCCAAGTTGTTATGGGAAAAGAGTAATCTGGCAATATATCTATTTTATGACCAATTTTAACTAAAAGTTTAGTTTCATTAGTTTCGATATTTTTTAAATAAGTACTATGCCTACTGTATTTAAGTTGATTATATACTAAATATGGCTGATTAGGCGAAGATTTTGGTTTAAGATAAACATTTTTTTTATTGTATTTTAATAGTAAAACATCAAGGTTATTAGGCTTTAAATTTAATGCAGAGTATCCATAAATTTCTTTATTTAAATTGCGCCAATCTGTTATAAAATCGTTCATTTTTAAACCTAAAACATAGGAAAAACTAGTTTCAGTATTTCGGGTAGATGCTGCTACGAATAGCATTTTAGGAACAACATTTTTTCCATACTGATCAGCTATCTGATACCAAATATTTTGTCCAACCAAAGCCGCTTCACGTTCGTTTAAATCGTATATTTTTACTTTTTTTCTACTAACAAATAAATTTCGCAATTCGTTATCTCTTTCCACATTCCAGTTTTCTGCCACAAAATTGGCTAATCCTGTAGCATACCATTGTGGTAAAAATAATAACACACTACTTCGAATATTCGGATTGTATTCTTGTCCGTATAAAACCTCCTGGATTAGGCACATCGCTATACCTTTTCGTATTTGTATGTCCAAATCTTTTTTATTGCCATTATCAAATAAAAAAACTCGGTTATTGCTAGCTCTAACGCCCGAGCCATTATCAGTCATAATTTCATCAATATTACCAATGTTACTCGTTCGGCTTAAATCCTGAGTTTTGTAAACAATAAATTCTATTTTATTACTTAAAGTATAATCGAAAAAATCCTCAATATCCAACAAATTTATATGGGCAGAAATTGCCACATAATTGGCTAAATTTTTGGCTTCATCATTAAAGTAAACATTAAACTTTTGGTATTTATAATAGCTCCACAAATAATCTTTGTACTGTATTTTGTTTTTACCAAAAACACCTTGTGTACCATTGTAAAATTGTGCGTTTACTTTGTAAAACGTATTGAACAATAGAAATACTATCCCAAATAAAAAAACAAAGTTTTTATTAAAATTCATTCAAAAAATTACTAATTTTAAAAATTAAAACTTACAAGTACTTTTCTAAATCTTTGCCTAAATCTGTTCTGAAATATTTTCCTTCGTAGTTAATAATTTCGGTATTTTTGTAGGATTTAGCTAAGGCTTCGTTAAAATCTTTGCCAAAACTGGTGATAGCTAAAACTCGTCCGCCGTTGGTTACGATGTTATCGTTTTCTACTTTGGTTCCCGAATGGAACACAATACTTTTGGAAGTTTTATCTAAATTTGAAATTACTTTACCTTTTTCGTAATCCTCAGGATATCCGCCCGAAACCATAATTACTGTTGTAGCAGTTTGATTGCTAATTTTTAAATCAGCAGATTTTAAATCCCCTTTTCCAGTTTTATATAATAAATCTAGAAAGTCGGATTCTATCCTTGGGATAACTACTTCAGTTTCGGGATCGCCCATTCGCACATTGTATTCCACCACTTTAGGCTCGCCATTCATATTCATTAAGCCAATAAAAATAAAACCTTTATATGGAATATTTTCGGCTTGTAGGCCCTTAATAGTAGGCTCAACCACCTTATTTTTTACTTTTAAAATAAAATCCTCGTTAGCAAAAGGAACAGGGCTAATTGCGCCCATACCACCAGTATTTAAACCTGTATCGCCCTCGCCAATTCGTTTATAATCTTTCGCAGCAGGTAATATCACATAATCCTTTCCATCTGTTAAAACAAAAACAGATAACTCGATACCTTGCATAAATTCCTCGATAACAACTTTGCTAGAAGCTTTTCCAAATTTAGCATCTTTAAGCATAGCTGTTAACTCGGTTTGTGCATCTTGTAAATCATCCAAAATAACAACACCTTTACCAGCAGCCAAACCATCGGCTTTTAAAACATAAGGCGGTTTTTGTGTAGTTAAATATTGCAAACCTTCGTTTAATTGGTTAGCTGTAAAACTTGCATAAGCAGCCGTTGGAACATTGTGTTTTAGCATGAATTTTTTGCTAAACTCCTTGCTACCTTCCAATTGAGCAGCTTGTTTTTGCGGACCTATAACTGGGATGTTTTTTAAACTATCCTCCGCTAAAAAATAATCGTGAATACCATTTACCAAAGGATCCTCGGGACCCACCACAACCAAATCTATTTGATTTTGAGTACAAGCATTTTTGATTCCATCGAAATCGTTAACCGATACATTTAAATTTGTACCCAATTCCTTTGTGCCCGCATTTCCTGGAGCAAAATATAAATTTTTAAGTAAAGTACTTTGCGCTATTTTCCAACCAAAAGCATGTTCTCTACCGCCAGATCCAATAATTAAAACATTCATATTTGTAAATTTATTTGTGTTGTACATTTAGTTTTTGTTGTTTTAAATAACTTAAAGTTTCGGGACCCATATTGAATAAGGCATCCAAAATACTTAAGTCGTTTAAAAAACCAATTTTTTCTTCAAAAGTTTGTATATATCTTTCACCATCAATTAATTGCGGCGCTTTAGCACTAAAAGAATTTCTGAAGTCGTTTTCGATATTTTTTTCGAAATCATTTGTAAACTCAATTTTGGTTTGTAAACCTAAAAAGCCCATTAACAAATGAGTTATTTTTAAATTAAAATCCCATAAATTATTTTGTTCGTTTAAAAACAAAGGCAATAATTTATCCTCGTAATACTCAAAATAAGGCGTTGCTCTGTAAGCATTTGCAATACTTTTCCAATGGTGAGCTTGCCAAGGCGTATCGTTAGCAATACTAACATTTGTAATCATTTTTTTTTCTCTACTTTTTCGATGTAATGGAACGGTTAGCGACAATTTTCCATTTACGCCAAAAATTTCCATACGATTACGAAAACTTTGTTTGATAAAATGTTCATGTTGCTCAATTAATACACTTTTATTTTGTGCTAAAACAACAAAATAACTTATAGGCGGAAAATAATTTATGGGTAAAACAGGAATCATTTATTCTTCTTTTAATTCTTTCTTTTTCTTATTTTTTCTGTACATATTAAAGCCATAAATAGCCCCAATAACAAGTAAAAAATGAATTAAATAAGATTTGCTAATACCGTTGTTACTTACAAAAGTACACATCCTATCAAATCGTAATTTATTGCCTAGTTTAGATAATTCCCATTTCTCATCAGGATCGATAGATAACCAAATAAATACTGCTTTACCCACAATATGGTCATCAGGAACAAAACCCCAACCACGAGAATCGAAGGAATTGTGACGATTATCTCCCATCATAAAATAATAATCTTGTTGGAAAGTATATGATTCCTGTATTTGCCCGTTTAAAATGCAAGGAAAGTTACCTCCAATTAAATAATTACGAATAGCTTGATCATCAATTTCGCCATCATTTACCCAATCTTTATTAAACTCTTTTACCGAGTGAACAATATCTTCAATTTCTGCAATTAATTCTGTTTTTTTAAATTTTAAAAATTCTTCTTTAAATGTTTTATTTAATGCGGAGAAAGATTTTCCTGAACTTTTAGATAAATTATCCATGTAGAAACCATCCGACCAATGATTCAGTTTTTCGGGAATTTTGTTAAAAACTAAGGAACGTTTAATTTCCATTGCCATTCGGATATTGTTACCAAAATTTTCTTCTGGAGTAGCTTTTGTATCTAAAATTTGATCATTTAAATAAGATTGTAAAGCATGGTAATTTTTTAAAGCATCTTCTAAGCTAATTACAGTTTGTTCTTTTTCGTAAACATTTATAACACGTTGATAAATTAAATAATTTTCACGATTAAATGTTATTGATTCTCCTTTTTTTGGAATCCAAATAGGACCGTAAAAATCTCTAGTCCAAATCTTTAATCGGCTATCTTGAGTTGGTATTTTTTCGCCACTAAACTCATGAGGGTAAACATTATTGTATTGAATATGTTGAGGATTTTTGGGGTCTAGCATGCCGGAAACCACTTCTCCTTTTACCCAAGGGCGATTAATTAATTTGTTTAAAGAAGAATTTGTAAGGTGAAACGAACAATTTAAACCATCCTCATAAGGATTTGGATTACACATACAATCTTCCTTATTTAAATCTTCAGTATCCAAAAAAGTTAATAATTCCCTATCTTTTTGTGCATTAAAGTAATACGACATTTGTCCGGTTTCTGCCAAGGGATAAGGAGTTCCATTAACCATTAACAAACCCGAGGCTACTTGTAAAGTATCCCCAGCAATGGCAACACATCTTTTAATATAATGTTCGCGTTTATCAACAGGCCTATAATCCTCCATAGGATAATTAAAAACAACAATATCTTGGCGTTCAACTTTGTTTAATGCAGGAAAATTAAATTGTGGTAATTGTATCCAATCCAAATAAGCTTTAGCTTGAACCACAGGAATACTATGGTGCATAAAAGGTAAAGCCAAAGGTGTTATGGGCATTCTAGAACCATAACTTACTTTACTTACAAATAAAAAATCGCCTCTTAACAAAGTTTTTTCCATGGAAGAAGTTGGAATTGTAAAAGCTTCGAGGAAAAAAGTACGAATAATAGTAGCTGCAATTACAGCAAAAAATATTGCCTCGCTCCATTCTCTAATTTGTGGTTTATTTTCTTTAGTATAAATCCAAGCGCCACCATATTGAGGTTTTTGCACAAAAGCAATATAAGGTAAATAAATAAAAGGAACAATAGCACAAATTACATGATCCAAAGGTTTGCGTTTACCAAAAGAATTTAGTAAATCTACCAACATACCAATGGTTAAAACCAAATTTACAACTGGTATAAAAACTAAAAAAATCCACCACCAAGGACGGTTGATTATTTTTAACCATAACCAACTGGAATAAACAGGTATATAAGCTTTCCAAGATGCATAATTAGCCGATTTAAAAAAATACGACAAACCCACTCTTATGCCTAACCACATCAAAATCAGTAAAATAGTTGTGCCTTCCATAAAATAAATTTAATAATGGCAAATATAACAATTAAAAAAACTTTTAATACATCATTTTATTGCAAAAACCACAAAATAGAATATTTATAGGTTTTGCACGATTAAATGTAAATAAAATGAAGCCTAAATATTCTGTAAATAAAAATTATATATTTAGTTTTACTCACTTAATTTTTCAGGCATGTTTTATCGTTTATTTTACTTCATTATACTTTCTTCTTTAGTTTTCATTTCTTGTGATGGTTCATCCGATGAACAAAACAATCAGCCTCCAAAAGACCCAGAATTTTTATACGGATTTAATATTGATAGTTTTAATATCGAAAAAAAAGAAATAAAAAATAATCAGTTTTTTAGTGATATGCTAATTCCCTATAATGTGAGTTATGCAACTATTGATCAAATTGTTAATTCTAGTACAAACCTGTATGATGTTAGAAAAATGCGTGCAGGGAATAACTATACTTTATTTTTAT
>Ga0209358_10000553_pt1 | contig 32549 bp, 24 predicted proteins | sample LauGreFa1BDMLBSN_2_FD_187574 | JGI IMG/M metagenome (GOLD analysis project Ga0209358, IMG submission 187574) | Freshwater lake microbial communities from Lake Michigan, USA - Fa13.BD.MLB.SN (SPAdes) (version 2) | ecosystem: Environmental > Aquatic > Freshwater > Lake | place: Lake Michigan, USA... | reverse complement strand
AGCAATCTTTAATAATAGCAAGCTGTCTAGGCTGCGGATTTGTAGGATGAATACTAATTAGCATAATTTCTGTTGTGCAAAACTACTCCTTTTTACTCCAATAGGTTTGTTTTAGTTTTCAAATAAATAATAGCCATGTTTAGTATCATTTATTTGGAACAAAAATTAGTTACGCGTGATTCCTTGAAACTAAGTATTGAAAAACAAGACGAATGTAAAGTGTTGTTTAGCACTGGATCCATTATCGATTTTTGTGATTACATCAAAAATGAAAAACAAGTTCCCGATTTGTGTATCATCGCTGATAGTTATAATTATTTTGAAATTGTAGAAGTAATCAAATGTATTAAAACAAGAAGCAATCATCCATTTATTATGTTAAAATCGGACAGTAAATTTATGCGCGCCATATGTTACTTAATGAAGCACGGATTACATGGTATTTTTTTTACGGACGAAGCGCTCATTGATTTAAAATATACCGTTCGCAACCGGACTCGCTTTAATTTATCTTCCGACAAATCAAAATTAATCACCAGCAATATGCTTGGTGAAATAAGTATTAAGGAGCTTAATTATAATCGAACCCCACTCACACAAAATGAAATTATATTTATTCAACAATGTGCCAAGGATTTAAATTATGATGAGATAGCCAAAGCGCTACAAAAAAGTATAAACACCATTTATGGCTATCGCGACAGGGTATTTAAAAAGCTACATGTAAAACAGCGCACTGCCATGGTGATGAAAGCCTTAAAACAAAATCATATTGATCTGTAAATAAACACCGGAAGTGTAATAGTTGCTTGAATAAGAATGATGTGAAATTTAAAATACAGAAAGTATATGCCAAAAAAAATGAGCCCATTGGACTCATTTTAAATGATATATTAGTTGGTAAAACGTTGAGGCTATTTAATTTCCCAAGTTTCTTTACCACGAATCAACTTATCTAAATCACCAGGACCTTTGCTAGTCATTGCTTCTTCAATTTGCAATGCCATCATATCCTCATAACAAGGACGGTCATTGGTATAGAAAATACCAAATGGTCTTGGGAAAACCGCACCTTCCTCAGAAGGGTTATCAAACAAGCGGGTTAATATTTGGGCTTTATAAAAATCTTTCTCATCATGAATCCACATATCATCTGCTGAGTATTTATCGCCAATTTCAACTACTTCAGGACGCATGCCATCAAAACGAATTCCTTTTTCACCATTGGCACCAAAAGTTAATGGCTTTCCTTGTTCAACAAATAAACCATGCACCATTTTTGTTGACTTTTCAGTGAATATTTCAAATGCACCATCATTAAAGATGTTACAGTTTTGGTATATCTCTAAAAACGAAGTTCCTTGATGTTGCTCGGCGCGCGTAATGGTTGCTTGCATATGTTTAGGGTCACGATCCATCGTACGACCAACGAAACTTGCGTCAGCACCTAATGCTAAGGCTGCAGGATTAAACGGATGATCAATACTTCCTACAGGTGAACTTTTAGTTATTTTATTTACTTCAGAGGTTGGAGAATATTGTCCTTTTGTTAAACCATATATTTGGTTGTTGAACACCAAAAAGTTAACATTAAAGTTTCTTCTTAGTAAGTGAATGGTATGGTTACCACCAATACTCATTGAATCACCATCACCCGCAACGATCCAAACACTTAATTCAGGGCGAGAGGCTTTTAATCCACTTGCAATGGCAGTTGCTCTTCCATGAATGGAATGCATACCATAGGTGTTCATATAATAAGGGAAACGGCTGCTACAACCAATTCCACTAATAATTACAATATTTTCTTTAGGAACGCCAATGGTTGGCATTACTTTTTGAACAGAGGCTAAAATGGAATAATCTCCACAGCCTGGACACCAACGAACCTCTTGGTCAGTTGCAAAGTCTTTTGCAGTTAACGCAGCTAATGTTGGGGCTAATGTTTCAGTCGACATATCTATCACTTATTTTAGTACGCGAAATTACATAATCAAGGTCAAATTTTACGCATAAAACAACAATTTATACCACAAATTTGCGCTTATAACCCCCTGAAAAACCGTATTTTATTTAAGAAACGACCCCATTTTATGGCCAAACCCTTCCACAGAAGGCTATTTTACCTTTCGACCCTTCCAAGTGTAGGTTTTCACCTGGCCAAATAGTCCAGCAATAATGGTATAAAAAATATGCAGGGGTTGAAAAAATACAAACCATCTAAGTGCCGGCTTTAGATTGTAAAAACGCGCTACTGCCTCTAAGAAAAATAATTCAAAAAATGTTTTAAAAGCCAGGGAGATGATGAAAGTTTCAAAACTTCCCACAAATATTAAAAGCAAAAAACTAAAATTATATAAATACACTAATAACAAAACCCAAAAAATAGAATTGTCATCATAAAAACGCGCTTTACTTGACCAACGAATACGCTGCATAATTAAATCCTTCCATTGATCCATTGCTTTCGTTAAAACAATTGCATCGGGGTGAAACAAATAACCAATGCGATTGGATAAAGTTTTTTTCATTTTATGCATTAAAAACATATCATCGCCACTTGCAATTTCATCCACACCTTGGTAACCGCCCACTGCAATAAATGCTGATTTCTCAAATGCCAAATTAGCACCATTGCTCATGGAATGTTTACCAGCGCCAACTGCAGCTGCAGTGATGCCTTGTAATGCTAAAAAATCCAGTACTTGAAAATGATTTAATATCCCAGGTGCTTCAATAAACATTACTGGTGCTGCTACAAATACGGGTTTATTTTTTTCAATAAATTGATGATACAATAAAAGCCAATTAGGTGGTACGATACAATCAGCATCGGTAGTAATAATCCAATCACCTTTGGCATGTAATACCGCTTTTTCTATCGCCTTTTTCTTAAAGGAACTAATTTCGTTTTCCTTATAATAATCTGATAAACTTAATAAATGTACTTGTGCATTTTTATCTTGCATTGCTTTTACAATAAAAGCAGTGTCGTCTTCAGAAAAATCATCTATGACAATAATTTCGTAAAATTCGGAAGGATAATTTTGCGCTAAAATAGTATCCACACAAGTCTTGATATTCGCCGCCTCATTGCGTGCAGGAATGATGATGGTAAAATGCGTATAGTTATTTGCCAATGGATATGCACCAGTAACCCCTTCAAAATTGTTTAATTTGTGGTACCAATAACGATAGGCTAATAATAAACCTGCGTATAAAATGGTCAAAATTGCAACTATCCAATCTAATACATACGCCATAGGGTAAAGTTACGCGCTTTTATATGTCATTAGTAGGATTTTTTAATAGTTTGGATTAAATTGTAGTCTAAAAATAATCAACAGATTATTATAAATAAGTAGCAAATAAAATAAGCTTTATGTTTCAACTTAATAATAAAATAGCCCTCGTCACTGGAGGCGGAAGCGGCATTGGTAAGGAGGTATGTAAAGTATTAGCTAAGCAAGGCGCGGATGTGATTGTGGTTGATGTAAATACGGATAGTGCAAAAGGTACGATTGATGAAATAACTGCAAACGGAAATACCGCGGAAGCACTTATTTTAGATGTTACCAACCAAGCGGCTGTTACTACTTCTTTTGAAAAATTAAAAAGCTTGGACCTACTTATTAACTGCGCAGGTATCTCACATATAGGAAGTGCAACCTCTACCAACGAAAATGATTTTGAAAAAGTATTCCAAGTAAATGTCAAAGGCGTATACAACTGTTTACAAGCAGGCGTGAATGTCATGAAGAAAAGTGGCGGCGGAAGTATTGTGAATATTAGTTCGATTGCCGCTAAAGTTGGGTTATCGGATCGCTTTGCCTATAGCATGAGTAAGGGCGCGGTACATGCAATGACAATGAGTGTTGCAAAGGATTATATCAAAGACAATATCAGATGTAATAGTGTTTCGCCGGGTCGCGTTCACACCCCATTTGTAGATGGATTTTTGAAAAAGAATTATCCTGGACAGGAAGCAGAGATGTTTGAAAAATTATCAAAGACGCAACCAATTGGTCGTATGGGCTTGCCAATTGAAGTGGCACACCAAGTTTTATACTTATGTAGCGAGGAAGCTGCTTTTATTACAGGAAGCGACTTTAGTATTGATGGCGGTTTTGTCACTTTAAATAGTTAAGAAAAAGTTATTGCAAATCAAACGCATAAATGATAAGCCACAATAAAAAATTAAATTAACAATGGAGAGATGAGATCTATTATTTAATTTATGATCATCCCTACACAATAGAAAAATAAAAAAAGACAATAATGAAATTAATTCGATTTGGAACAAGTGAACAGGAAAAACCGGGCGTACATATCAATGGAAAAAATTATGATGTCAGTGCACATTTATATGATTATGATGAATCTTTTTTTAGAGAAAATGGATTGGCACAATTAGCAACCATTGTACAAAAAGGGAATCTGCCTGAAGTGCCGCCAGAAGCGCGCATCGGATCACCAATCGCCAGACCCTCCAAAATAGTTTGTATTGGATTAAACTATGCAAAACATGCAAAGGAAACAGGGGCAGCAATTCCAACAGAGCCCATCTTGTTTATGAAATCAACTACTTCCTTAACTGGACCATTTGACAATATTATTATTCCTAAGAATTCTGAAAAAACGGATTGGGAAGTGGAACTAGCGGTTGTGATTGGCAAAAAAGCAAGTTATGTAAGTGAAGCCGAAGCGATGGATTATGTTGCAGGGTATGTATTACATAATGATGTAAGCGAACGCGCATTTCAATTGGAGCGAGGCGGTACTTGGGATAAAGGAAAAGGATGTGACAGCTTTGCCCCACTTGGACCATGGCTAGTAACCAAAGATGAAATACCTAATCCGCATAATTTAAGATTATGGTTATCCTTGAATGGAAAAATAATGCAGGATGGGAACACTGATGATTTAATTTTTAATGTGCCTACACTTATTTCCTATTTAAGTCAGTTCATGACCTTATTACCCGGCGATGTAATTAGTACGGGAACGCCTGCGGGTGTTGGATTGGGCTTTACCCCAAATATTTATTTGAAGGAAGGGGATGTGGTTGAATTAGGTATTGATGGATTAGGAACTAGCAAACAAAATGTTGTTGCATACAAACCATAAATCATGAATTTACATTTGCAAGAAAAAGTAATTATTGTTTCCGGTGGCGCTAAAGGCATTGGCGAAGGCATCTCTACTATATTAGCACAGGAAGGCGCAATACCTGTAATTATTGGACGCGACGAAAACGATAACAATAACTTAGTCGCAAGCTTGCAAGCAAAAGGATATAAGGCAAGTCAAGTGGTTGCTGAATTAAGTGATCCCCTACAATGTGAAAATGCAATAAAAGCAATTGTCGCAATGCATGGACGCATTGATGGATTAGTCAACAATGCAGGTGTGAATGATACAATTAATTTAGAGCATGGAAACTATGAAGGTTTTATATCAAGTATGCATAAAAATGTAGTGCATTATTATTTATTAGCACACCATGCACTCCCCTATTTAAAAATTGCAAATGGAAGTATTGTAAATATAAGTTCAAAAGTAGCCGACACAGGACAAGGGGAAACATCAGGCTATGCTGCAGCAAATGGTGCAAGGAATGCTTTAACCAGAGAATGGGCAGTGGAATTATTAAAGTATGGCATTCGTGTAAATTCAGTAATAGTAGCTGAATGTTTTACGCCACTCTATGATAAATGGATTAAATCTTTACCCAACCCGGAAGAAAAATTAGCACAGATACAATCTAAAATTCCTTTGGGAAATAGATTTACCACCACGGAAGAAATTGCCAATACCGTGGCCTTTTTACTTTCAAGTGCTTCCAGTCATACCACAGGACAACTGGTATACGTAGATGGCGGCTATACGCATTTAGACAGAACATTATAATTCAGTTAAAAACTAAATAACTAATTCTTGGCCCTTTGAATTAAATTGCACTTTCAATTTAACCTATTTTGATCCTATGCAAAAGAAAGTACTAGTCAGCGGCTGTTTTGATTTATTACATAGTGGGCATATTGCTTTTTTAAAAAGTGCTGCCACTTATGGTGACTTATATGTTTGTATTGGATCTGATAAAACAGTATACAATCTTAAAGGTAGATACCCCGTGATTACCCAAGATGAAAGAAAGTACATGATTGAATCACTTGCTTGTGTTAAAGAGTGTAAGATTAATAAAGGAAATGGTATTCTTGACTTTTTAGAAGAATTGGAAGAAATTAAGCCGAATGTTTTTGTGGTGAATGAGGATGGGAATACGCCGAATAAAATTGAACTATGCAAAACAAAAAATATTGAATTAATTGTATTGGATAGAATTCCTAGTGACGGACTTCCTGCAAGATCAACAACTAGTTTAAGAACCAATTCCATCATACCATTTCGCATAGATTTAGCAGGCGGATGGTTGGACCAACCTTACGTAAACAAATTATATCCAGGCCCTGTGCTTACTGTATCTATTGAACCTACCATTGAATTTAATAATCGAAGTGGTATGGCGAGCAGTACAAGAAACAAAGCCATTGAATTATGGAAGGCGCAATTACCAGAAGGGGATCCTGTACAATTGAGTAAAATTCTTTTCAGTTATGAAAATCCGCCTGGTACTTTAAACGTTGCTGGTTCTCAAGATGCATTGGGTATTGTGATGCCTTGTTTAAATTATTATCATTATAGTCAAGATAGTTATTGGCCCTCTGAAATAAAATCAATTGAAGATGAATCTATATTAAGTTGGTTAGAGGAGCATCTTTATTTAATCCCACTTGATCCAAGAGGAAGTAATTATGATGTATTGGCGAATACAAATATTACAGAAGCTGGCGCAAAAAATTTAGCAGATGCCGCAATTCAATGTTGGAATGCGATTCAAATAAAAGATGTGGCTGCTTTTGGAACTGCTTTTCTTGCTTCTTTTCATGCGCAGATTGCCATGTTCCCGAATATGGTTGACGAAACCATCACCCCAATTATTAATAAATATGCCTCCAAAAGTTTTGGATACAAGTTATCAGGCGCTGGTGGCGGTGGCTACTTAATTTTGGTTGCCAATGAAGCTATTGAAAATGCAATACGCATAAAAATTAGACGGAAAGACAGGATGTAAGCGCCCATTTCAAGGAAACCCAAAATCCCCCTTTTTTGGTCAAAATGACCCAAAAATTGCCCAAAATCATTAAAAAGGTTGTACTTTTATATTAGTTGCATAACTAACTATATGTCAAACAACCAATTCAAACGCGGCGAACTTTACAGTGTCATTAATGGCATGGCAACCACCGCAGTTGCCCGACGTCTTCAGAAAAATTTCCGCAATGCAGGATTAGAAATTACCATTGAACAATGGTCCGTATTATATCATTTATGGAAGGAAGATGGACTTAGTCAACTTGAACTAGGCAACAGAACTTTTAGAGACAAAGCAAGTACTACGCGCCTCATTGATAATTTAGAAAAACAAGAATTAGTAACACGTGTTGCATCCAAAGATGATCGACGTATTAATTTGGTTTATTTAACGGACACTGCAAAGCCATTACAGCAAATCACTTATGAGTTGGCGAATAAGACAATGAATGAGGCATTACAAAATATTTCAAAGGAAGAAATTGAAGTAGTAAAAAATGTTTTACAACGCGTGTATGATAATTTAACAAGCAAAGATTTAATATAAAATATTTAAAATAAATTTTATGGAAACTATACAATCAGTCATTAAAGGTGGCGAATGGATTATCAAGGAAGTAAATGCAAAAGATATATTTATTCCTGAGGAGTTTAATGAGGAACAACTCATGGTACGCGATATGTGTAATCAATTCATTGACACCGAAGTGTTACCTGTGGTTGAACGTATTGATAAACTAGAACCAGGCTTAATGCCCTCTTTATTAGAAAAAGCAGGTGAACAAGGCTTACTAGGTATTACAGTACCTGAAGTATATGGTGGCTCTGGAAAAGATTTTGTAACTGCAGTAATTGTTGCCGAATATTTAGGCGGCGGATATTCCTTTTCCGTAGCAAACGCTGCACATACAGGTATTGGCACCTTACCTATTTTATATTTTGGTACGGATGCACAAAAAGAAAAATATGTTCCAAAATTAGCAAGTGGTGAATACAAAGGCTCCTATGGTTTAACGGAACCCAATGCAGGATCAGATGCCTTGAGTGCAAAAACAACTGCAACATTATCTGCCGATGGGAAACATTATATTTTGAATGGCCAAAAATGCTGGATCACGAATGGTGGCTTTGCAGATATTTATACCGTGTTTGCAAAAATAGATGGAGAACATTTCACTGCATTTATTATTGAACGTGGTACCGAAGGTTTTACACAAGGGCCTGAAGAACATAAAATGGGAATTAAGGGATCATCAACCGTGCAATTATATTTTCAAGATTGTAAAGTACCCGTTGAAAATGTATTAGGTGAAATTGGTAAAGGACATATTATCGCATTCAACATTTTAAATATAGGTCGATTAAAATTAGGTGCTGCAACCTTAGGTGGTGCAAGACGCGCATTAAGTGTTACTATTCAATATGCTAAAACAAGAGAGCAGTTTAAATTGCCGATTGTAAAATTTGGCGCTATCCGACATAAGTTGGCTGAAATGGCTATTAAAATGTGGGTGGGTGAAACCACTTTATACAGAGTATCGCATCACATTGATGAGCAAGAGCAATTATTATTAGCCTCTGGTAAAACATTATCTGAATCCTTATTAGGTGCTGCTGAAGAATATGCTATTGAGTGTGCCATTTTAAAAGTGTTTGGAAGTGAGGCGTTGGATTTTGTCGTAGATGAAGGCGTACAAATACATGGCGGTAATGGTTACAGTGATGAATATCAAATTTCAAAAGCGTATCGTGATAGTCGTATCAATCGTATTTATGAAGGGACCAATGAAATTAATAGATTACTTACGGTAGATATGGTTTTAAAACGCGCCATGAAAGGGAAACTAGATTTAATGGGACCAGCAATGAGTGTGCAACAAGAATTAATGAGTATTCCTGATTTTGGCTCAGAAGAGGAAGGCGCATTTGCAAAAGAGAAAAAAACCATTGCAAATTTTAAGAAATGTATTTTAATGGTGGCAGGTGCAGCCGTACAAAAATTAATGATGAGCTTAAACAAGGAGCAAGAAATATTAATGAATATTGCAGATATGTCCATCATTACTTATCATGCTGAATCTGCTTTATTAAGATTAGAAAAATTAACTGCCATGAAAGGCGAAGCGGCTACGACCATTCAAGCAGATATAGTTCGCACTTATATTTATGATGCAGCCGATGCCATCAATAAAGCTGGCAAGGACGCCTTAAATAGTTTTGCGGATGGAGATGAATTACGCATGATGAATATTGGTTTAAAAAGATTCACCAAAGTGGATTCATTCAATAGCAAGGAAGCACGCAGACGTATTTGCGCGCAATTAGTTGCAGATGATGGATATAAATTATAATTAATTTTTATAACGATTACTTGCTTTAAAACAAAAGGCGTCCCGATTCTCGGGACGCCTTTTGTTTGTCGTAAACATTTATAATTTACCCTTTATTAAACCTTACTTTTAAATCCTAATTTTTCAGGGGTTATTGGAAGATCGCGCACCCTTTTTCCAGTGGCGTTATATACTGCATTGGTAATTGCAGCTGCTAAACCAATAAGCGCAATTTCACCAATACCTTTGGCACCAATATCATTAATATTAGGATCCGGCTTATTGACAAACCAAACATCTGTTGGTGGAATTTGTGAATGCAATGGCACATGATAACCACCAAAACTGGCATTGATGATTTGTCCAGTTTTATGATCTATTTCTAGTTTTTCTGAAAGTGCCATTCCTATACCACCTACTACCCCGCCCAACATTTGACTTCGTGCCGTTTTAGGACTAATGATTTTTCCTGCATCTCCTGTTGTAACTACTTGTAATATTTTTATCGTGCCATCTTTCGGATTCACACCCAACTTTACAAAATGCGCTGAAAAGGAATTGCTGGTAAATTTTAATTGCGCTGCAGTTTTTCCATTAGAAGAAATGGTTAAATCAATTTTATCTTGATTGGCTAATTTTAATACATCAATAATAGCCATTTTTGCATTTGCATCTGTTTTTGAAATCACCATTTCATTTTTAACTTCCAACGCTTCCGCATTCATGCCAGCAAAAACTGGCGCAGATTTAATGGCGATTTCCTTTAATTTTTGTTGTAATGTTTTACAAGCCAAATCAACAGCCGATCCCACAGTTGAAGTAGTACCTGATCCTCCTTGTGAAGGACCTGGAGGTAAATCAGAGTCCCCTAGTTTAAATTTAATTTTTTGAATAGGCATTTGCATAGCCTCCGAAGCAAGTATGGTCATAGCTGTTGTCGTACCTGGACCCATATCACTTACGCCACATTCTAATAATAATTTACCATCATTACTTAAAACTATTCTTACTGACGCGGAACCCTTGCCTGCACCAAAAATACCCACGGCCATACCATAACCAATTAACCACCCATTTTCCTTTAAAGAACCAGGAACCGTAGGACGATTTTTCCAACCTATTTTATTTATTCCGTAAGCGTAACAATCTTTTAAATTAATATCAGAGAATGGTAATTTATTTTCAGGATTAATAGTTGTGTAATTTTTTAATCTTAATTCAATCGGATCCATCTTTAATTTGTAAGAAAGCTCATCAATCGCACTCTCTAATGCAAAACAACCGCTTGCTTCTCCAGGACCACGCATCCATACAGGCGTACTCAAATCAAGTGGAAGTAGGTTATATTTAGTATCTACATTTTCACAAGCGTATAAAAATTTTGAAGCATCCACAATCCCTTCTCTGAAGTCCTCATACCTTGATGTATTCGTAATGGCTTCATGGCTAATCCCCACAAAATTTCCAGCAGCGTCTGCTCCAATTCCCAATTTTTGCCATGATTGTGGTCGGTAACCAACCAATGAAAACATTTGCGGACGCGTGAGTACTAACTTCACTGGACGATTTAGTTTTTTTGCAGCGATACAAGCAGCTGGCACATTGGCCCAACTTCTTAAACCACTTCCAAAAGCACCACCCACATTTTCAGCAATCACTCTTACATTTTTATCTGGAATACCAAAAGTTCTGGACACTGTAAATTGGGTACTTTTCGGACCCTGTGTTTTATCATATAAAGTAACCTTATCCTCTCCTTCCCAATGCGCAATAGTCGCAAACAATTCCATTGCATTGTGAACCTCAATAGGGATATTAAATTCAGATTCAACAAAAGCAAATGCTTCCTTAAACTTTTTTTCTGTTCCGCGTTTATAATTACTGTTTGTTTTTAAATTTTTCGCGTCCAATCTTGCTTTATCAAAATTAGTTTCAAAACTTTCAGTTGCATACTCCGCTTTAACGAAACGTACAGCGGCATTTGCACTTTCAAAACTATCCGCAACAACCAGTGCAATGGGTTGACCAAAAAAACGCACTTTATTATCGTGTAATACTTTATGACCGCGCCACTCAATTGCATTTTTAGGGCGTTCAGCAGCATTGGAAATATAACCAGGCACGCTAGGGCAATTGGCATAATAAATTACATCTAAAACACCAGGCATCGCTAATGCTTTGGAAGTATCTATATTTTTAATACTACCCTTTGCAATGCTACTTGTAACAAAAACTGCATATGCCATATTGGGCAAACTATGCTCCGCTGCATATTTTGCTTTGCCATTTACTTTTTCAGCACCATCTACGCGCTCATCTTCCCAGAATATTGTATTATTATTTGATTTCATTTTCTTGAATTGATAAGGTTAAATTTTAACACCAGTTTTAGCTACTTCAGCAATCGCATCCACAATGTTTTGATAAGCACCGCATCTGCAAATATTGGTATCCATATACGCTTGAATACTTGCCCTTGATTTAGCATTACCTTCTCTTACACAAGTAACGGCTGACATGATTTGACCTGAAGTGCAATAGCCGCATTGAAAAGCATCATGTTTTATAAACGCGGCTTGCATTGGATGTAACTTTTCACCATCACTCAATCCTTCGATGGTTGTAATTTTATTATTTTGATGGGTTAATGCTAATTGCATACATGATTTTGTACGCTTACCATTGATATGAATCGTACAAGCACCACACTGTCCCATCTCACAACCTTTTTTAGTTCCTGTAAACGCTAACTCCTCTCTTAATAAATTGAGCAAAGTTGTTCTAGCATCAATTTCAAGGTTTAGTTTTTTACCATTTATAGTGATGGTTAATTTTTCTTTGGGTATGGACATTGGAACAATCGTATCCACAGCAAATGCCTTAACAAAAACACTAGGTGTTAAATACAATGCAACCAAGGAGGTCGATTTTTTTAAAAAACTACGACGCCCATCCTGTTGAAAACAAGGTTTCATAAAAAAAGATTTGATGTAATTTACAATTGAAAAATTAAACAATCTTCACATTACGGGAAAAACTTTCCTCCAAGGAGATCAAAGTTTCCGTGCGCTCAATGCCTTTAATATTTTGAAGTTCATCGTGAAGCACAAAACGAAGTTGTTGCATATCCTTACACACAATTTCAACAAACATGCTATAATTGCCAGTGGTATAATTTACGCGTACTACCTGGGGGATATTTTTTAATGCTTGTGCGACATTATCGTACATGGAACTTTTTTCAAGGTAGATCCCAATAAACGCGATAATGTCGTAACCCAACACTTTTAAATCAACAGCTAGGCGCTTGCCCTTTACAATGCCCAACTCCTCTAACTTTTTGATACGCACATGAATGGTACCCCCTGATACAAAAAATTGTTTGCCTAAATCCGCATAGGAAACTTCGGCATCCTCCATCATTGCTTGAATTATTTGCAAATCCAGCTTATCTAAGCTTTTGTCAATGTTCAATTTTGGGGTATTTTTTGGCTCCATTTTTAACTATTTTTAAATATAATAGCAATTTATTAAATATTTTCTATATTTTAAAATAAATAATTAAAATATTTGCAATATATAGGTCAATACTTTAGTTTTGATTTATCAAATGAGGGAAATAAGTAGAAAAACTCAAATGAATAGTTCTTAAATACTGTGGGGTGACGAAATATTAGGCAAACGTACCTTCTTGTCTCGAAGGTGTGGATTACGGGATAAACGTAACATAGAGCCGTCTAGCAATAGGCGACCAGGGTCGACCACTGAACTTTGTGTTATAGCTAACTGCCACTTGGAGGTTCGATCCCTCCCCCTACAGCAACTTAAAAGCCGTCCTGATTTACTCGGGACGGCTTTTTTATTTAATTAGTGCTGTGCGAAAAAAGGTCAATTTATAAATGGTAATTCTAGTTCACCATTACTTCATCTATAAATAACCAAGCAGGTGATCCAGCACCTGCATTTCCTGCAGGAATTTTATCCAAGCATTGTGCAATAATTTTTAAATATTTAGCCTGTGCTACTGGTGTTGCAATATTCAATATAAACTTGCCATCTTTGGCTTTTTCAAAATTAGCTTGTTTAGCAACTAATGTAAAATTAACGCCATCCATAGAGCTTAATATTTCAACAGTTTTTGGTAAATACACCCAACTTCCTTTTGACTGGAAAAAATGTAATGCTACATTTTGCAATGATTCAGTTTTATTAAACTGCATGATTGTTTCAAAAGGTTTACCATTAAAGCCCAACCATTCGCCATCATTAAAACGATTGGTGCTGCCAATAATACCATTGCACCAACCTTGAGCACCGGATTGATTATACGCAGGATCAGGAGTAGTGGTATTTATGACAGTTGCAGTTGTTGCTTTATTCATAGTGAACTCGGCATGCACTTCGTTCACAACCGAATTTTCAAACAATGCTCCTATTGAAATATTAGCGGAAGTTGACACGGTTAATGGAGCTACTAATTTAGGACTTTGGATTGTCAAAGGCTTTCCCGACATTTCATAAATAAGTTCAGCAGGACTAGCTACACCAGTTGCTTGCAATGTAAAGCCAGTTTTTTGCTCATTTAATTTACTCTTAATTTTAATATCAAATAATTGCGTGGAATAATGAATGTCATTTGCTTTTAATTGACTTAAATAAGGAACTAACCTTTTTACAAAATGATCAAACCCTGGTTTTTGTTTTGTCCAAGCAACTTCAGCAAATGCAATAGAGCGAGGAAATAACATATACTCCGCTAATTTAACATTAGTAACATATTCAGTCCATAAATTAGCTTGAATTCCTTTAATATATGTTGCATCTAATTCATTTAAATCCTTCGGCATTGGATTATAATTATACACTTTTGAAAGTGGTAAAAAACCTCCCCAAGCAATGGAGTCTTTTGGATTAGTAGATTGATAGAAATTAAAATAACAATAATCAATCGGTGTCATAATTACATCATGATGTTGCTTCGCAGCTTCTATCCCTCCTGCCTCTCCTCTCCAACTCATTACTTTTGCATTGGGTGCTAAGCCTCCTTCTAAAATTTCATCCCAACCAATAATCTGCCTGCCTTTTGAATTTATATACTTTTCAATTCGTTGAATAAAATAACTCTGTAAAGCATGTTCGTCCTTGATGCCCTTTTGTTTCATTAAGTCCTGACAAAAAGCCGAACGCTTCCAGGCTTCTTTTGGACATTCATCACCACCAATATGTATGACAGGTGAAGGAAAGATGGCCAATACTTCATCTAAAACATCCTGTAAAAAATTAAAAGTATATTCCGTTGGCGAAAATACATCCTCAAAAACACCCCAGGTTTCCTGTACCTTTTTTTCACTTTCAAAGGTGCTTAAAGCAGGATATGCTGCAATAGCTGCACTCGCATGGCCTGGCATTTCAATTTCAGGGACAATATTGATAAACTTAGTGGCGGCATAACTAACTAAGTCCTTTAATTCTGCTTGTGTATAAAACCCACCATAACGTTGATTGGTGTTGCCTTCTCCAGGAAACTTACCAATAATGGTTCCATTCCGGTAGCCCCCTACTTCTGTCAACTTTGGATACTTTTTAATTTCAATCCTCCAACCTTGGTCATCGGTTAAATGCATATGCAAATTATTCATCTTTTGCATTGCCATGATATCCACTAGTTTTTTTACAAACTCCATTGGGAAGAAATGTCTAGAAACATCGAGCATCAAGCCTCTATAAGACAAAGCAGGTGCATCTTGAATATAAACAGCAGGAATATTTTTTGACTTTTTAAATTGTTCCGTTAATTGTAAAAATGTTTGAACACCATAAAAAATGCCTATTGGGCTATTCCCTTTTAAAACTATTTTATTTGGTGCAACCTGAAGGGTATATCCTTCATTATTGGTGATCGCTGGGTCAATGGAAATTTCGAAGCTAGCATTTACCTTCTTAGCATTCAATTGCGTAAAGCTTTTTAGATGTTCTTTTAAGATACCAATCGTTGGTGTAACCATTGGATCCTTAATTGTATTAACTATTTGAATAGTTGTATTTAAATCAAAATAGCCTTTGCCTATTTCAAGTTTATTCGGGTAAGGTAAAATATTAAAAACTTGCGCATTTAATACGAGACCATTTATAAGTATTGCTAAACAAAATAGGAGTGGCTTTTTTTTCATAAATTATTTATAACGATTTTGTAATTGGTTCAACATAAATATATTAATATCCCATTGTTTTGCAACAGGTTTGTTTGAATAAGGATAACTTGGCATGTAGGGCGCTGGGCCAAATTCGGTGGTAATCGTTAATGGCGTCTTATTTTTCTTATGCAATGCCACTACCTGATCCCACCATGAAAAATGTTTATTTAATGCTTCTGCCCATTCAGGTGCCCTAGGATCATTCACTTGTGGGCCTTCGGGATGTCCAACCCTGGCGTGTAAATGTTGGGTATGGTTAATGGCTGCCTGTAATGCTTCCTCCTGGTCCTCCAAATAAGATTCATGAACATTACAAAAATGTGAGGCATCCAAAGTAAGTTTTACATTTTTATTCGCTTTAATACAAGCTTGCACGACGGGCAAATTGTATAAAAACTTACCACGATGCGTTTCATGTACAATCATTACACCAGTTTGCTTGCTAATATTTTCAGCAAGCTGGATCAATTCCATATTTTTTTCAAAACTGAAGTAATCCTTGCCTGTTTGTGTATTAATTAATACAGGTTCAAAGGAGGCTAAATGATACAAGTGTTTTGTAAAATTAGCCTTATGTGTTTTAAAATCCTTTTCAAGGGATTGCCAATATTGTCCAATTAACTTAAGATCATACTTTTTTAATTTGACAAAAATATGGTCGCGTTCATCTTCGTCAAATGGAATATCTATTTCAACACCATCATATCCTGCATTTTTAACATTCTTACAAAAAGTATCAAATGATTTTTGATTGCCCCAGTGTGGGCAGTAATATGAAATATTATTACGCATAAGAATATTTTACTTTTTCAAGATTGTTTTTAAGAACTCCATGCCGGCTGGATTCTCCTTGATTCTGCCAGCAAGATTAATGGTATTAACAATAAATTGCCCTTTGCCATAATTAAATGACCCTGTGGCTAAATAACCAGCAGGATCCTCCCCTCCAAAATTACATAAGCCTGAAGTTGCCAATGGTTTAAATTTAGGTGCTTTAATTACTGAATATAAAATAGGTTGTATATAATCCTTGGATTTATCATACCACATAAAAAAATCTTTTGGCTTTAATGTGGACGAGGCTAAAACTTCATTACTAATATTTGCAAAATAATAATTACCCATAATAGTGGATTGAATATTAAATTTATTGCTTTCGATTTCATAATCGCCATTAGGCCATTCATTTAATATCGCCTTACCGCCATTTTTAACAAACGCATTAATTTCAGTTTTATTTTTTTCATATTCCACAGGGCCATCAATGATTACAACTTTTGCTTTATTCATGGATGCAACAATAACCGCATTTAAATCAACTGCCATTTGTCTTGATTTACTTGATGTGCCACCCAAAACGAATAGTTGGTTATTATACTTTTTTGCACTTGGAAATAGTTCCAAGTCCATTGTATTGTGTTCAACACATATTCCCTTATCATTAAATACCCCTAACTTAATATGGGCAACAGTTCTGTTGATTACTTCAGGAACAACAAACTTAATAAACCCTTGAAATTGCGCACTATTTGATAATATTTCTGCCTTTTCAATTTGACGTACAACTGCTTTACCATTAACCATTACTTCATACTTTATGGTATAGTTTAAAGGCAATGTATTTTGATCATTTGAAATCCAAGCTTCTAGTTTTGCGGTATCTCCAGCCATGAATGAATTTCGGTCACTCCTAATGGATGGTAATAAAGGGGCTAACGCATTACGATAACTAAAGAAGGCTTTTTTAGGTTGTCTATCTACATCCATAATTGCTTTCATCCAACCTGCAGGCCAAGCATCTATAAATAAATGTACTGCAGCAGAAACATTTCGATTATCTCTTCTGAATGACTCAGCTACCAATTTCATTGCCCAAGCCTGAAAATTTTGACTTTCGTTAATCCAATTCTCAATGCCTACTTGGGTTGGATACCACATGTAATGAAATGTATTGGTTTGTGATTTTGAAATTTTATTCGCTGTCCAACTCTTATTTTCAGTGTCATTTTGCGGAAGCCAAGTTTTAGGATAATATTTTAACATGGTACTGATTGGATCCAAGCCTTCGGCACCAAATTCACCACAGCCATACAACCAATTGGGTTTAATCAATTGCCAGTAGCCTTTGTAAAATTTACCTAAATCTAAAGCATGCCCATTGTACCAGGTGTTATAACAATGTGCATCAGGAAGTCCAGGACTAGGTGGATCATAATCACCATCACCTGCTTTTATGACTCTATCAGGATTAGATAATAAAACCGCTTGATCCATCGCTGCAAAAACTTTATAAATAGCCTCAGAATTATCAAAACTTCGTTGCGGGCTACCTTCTGCATTTGGGAATCGTTCATTCATATAAGTAACCACTACTGTTGAAGGGTGCGATCGTACTAATCTTTCCATTTCCTCCGCTTGTTTCACTGCTTCCGTAAACTGATTCACCCTTAGTCCGCCAAACAATGGCAAATCAGTTTGGTTCAGCATTCCTAATTTATCACAATAATCATACACTTCCGATTGCACTGGACGTTGCGTGAATCTTAAAAAATTCATATTCGCCAGCTTTGCTAATAAAATATCATCAATGAGTTGGTTCCAATTTTTATTTTTTACATCATTTTGTTCAAACCCCATGGAATTTGCACCCCTCAATCGAATCGGCTTCCCATTCAAAAACATTTTTCCTTTAGGAATATTCACCGTATCCATTTGAAAGCTTCGCATCCCAAAATTCTTATTTACATGATCAACAACGCGACTGGAGGCATCTGATAATTTAATTTGTAAATTATACAACCACGGCGTATTTGTTTCCCACCATTTAAATTCAGGAATTACTATTGGAATTTTGATATAATTTACCCCGTACTGCATGGGTAATGATTTAGTTTGCCAATCAGTAGGTTTGACCAAATCCCCAATTCCTGGGATATGTGTTGTACTTGCCAAATAGTTTTTATTTTCAAACAGGGTTGCCTTAAAATTTTCACCATACAAAGACAAGTCAATTGAAATATTTTTTTGATTGTTTTCAGTATTGAAAATTTCCAACCAAACCTCCGCCTTACTATCTTGTGTCAATGGACGAACAAAAACATCTGACACAAATAAAGTGGCCCTTGCTTCCAAATAACAATCCTGATAAATACCCATGGCTGGCGGGCAAATATGCCAACCTTCGATTGGTTCATCATAGCCTAAGCCACCAGCAGCATAAATTTTATTGCCAACCGTATGCACTCCTTTGTCATCCACTGAACCTGTTGTGGTTGGCTCGTTAATTACTTTAACCAATAATGTGTTTTTTCCTTTATGCGCATATTTTATTACATCAAATTCAAATGGTGCAAAAAAACCTTCATGCTTTCCAACAAAAACATTATTAAAATAAACCTCCGCTTTATAATCTACGCCTTTAAAACATGTAAATAAACTACCCATGCTTAACATATCCTCATTTAAAATAATCTCCTTAGTATAATAAGTAACAGCGTGCCCAACAGGTGGCCCATAATGAGGCATTTTTACTTCCTGCCATTGCCCTTTGCCTTCTAAAGTATTTTTAAAATTTTGTTGGTCGTCGATCGTTTCAATCCGCCAATTCATTGTTTCAATTGGCATTTGACGACGTAGGGATTTTTGAACTGGAGAAAAAGATTTTAAAAAACCCGCATAGTGTTTTTTGATTGAATCTAATTCGAATTGTAACTCTTCTTTAGTTGAGATTTGATGATTGTATTTAAATGCGTCACCTTGCATTAAACCACCAGGAAGTATTTTATTAGTTAAAACAGGGGGCGGCGGCTCAATTAATAAATCTTTTTGAAGCTCGTACTTTTGTGCGCCAATTTTAGCAAACTGATCTGTTTGGGCTTTTAACGAGTTAAAACTTATAAGTGAAAGCGCAACAAAACAAAAATTAAAAAAATAAATTCTTGATTTAACAACCTTGCAATATTTATACATATAATGTGAAATTTGTAATTCTTTAAATAAAAATAGCCAACTATTACTACTTAAATTTAAGTAAATAATAGTTGGCTATTTTAAACGATTGAACTATTTATTTTAATACCCTGGGTTTTGTGTCAATTTTGCACCAATATTTTTATCAATTTCTCCTTGCGGGATTGGTAATAAATTATTTTTTGCTGATACAGTTGTACGTTGTATAGCTCCGCCATATTTTTGTACACGATCGAACACTAATCCTAATCTCATCAAGGTTAACATTCTAAATTCTTCGCCATATAATTCTCTTACACGCTCATCCAAAATGTAATTGATATTCATTTCATTAACAGTAGCTAAAGGTGCTTTAGCACGCGAACGTATTGTATTAATATCAGCTAATGCACTTGCTTTGTCACCTTTTGCAATATATGCTTCCGCTCTTAATAATAAAGTTTCAGGCAAACGCATTACATATTGATCTTTTGTATAACCATTTACAAAGTTGCCATCATAATGCTTATCTGTTCCAAATTTAGTCCAGTTTGGATAACAATACCACATTGAATCTTCAGCTGCAGTTAAAAATGCTTGCGGAATTAAATCGCCTTTTTTATACGCTGGTTGTGTTGAAGTTGCTGCGATATTAGCACCGAAATAAAATTTTCTTCGAATATTAGTTTCATTGTTTCTAATGTCTCCTGTTGCATTTGTCCATACACCCCAGTTGCTATAATCTGTACCTCGAATAAAGGAAGCCCCTCTTCCAACACTATCCGAAGCACCTGGAACCGCCAATCCCGCTTTTGCAAATAACCAATGTCTACACCAATAAGCGCGACCTTGTATCATCCAGTTTCCAGAACCGGGGTAAGCAACACCACCTCCGGGTACTGTACGCTCAAATTGTGCTACCCAAATGGCTTCCTTATTCCCCATTTGATAATCAGTATTATTAATTTCATGCAAATCCCAATAATAGTCAGTTGGGGTTCCACGTGTAGTCATGGTTTCAGCCTTTCTTGCACCAAAACGCGCATTCATTAATGAATAAGATCCGCTTGCACCACCAATTACTCTTGTAGCTGCAGCAATAGCGCCATCATAATCTTTTAAAATAATATTAATTTCGGCTAATAAATTATCAGCAGCAGCTCTTACCACTCTGCCATTCACAGTAGTTGTAATCGGAAGATTCGTACTTGCATATTCTAAATCAGCTTTAATGAAAGCATTACATTCTGCAGGCGTGTTACGAACAAAATCAACTTTTGGTTCAGTAACCGGTCCTGCAATAATAGGCACACCACCAAATGCGATATTTAAATTACGATAAGCCCATGCTCTAAAAAATCTAGCTTCTGCAAGCAAGGCCTTTTTTTCATCCACAGTAAGGACCACATTCTTATTTTCAACACCGCCTATTACCGTGTTTGCATATTTTACAATAGCGTAATTCCAATTCCACCATTTTGCAGATTGTGCATCTTGAGAATTTATTTTTGTATAATCCACCCAAGGTGCTGTTGGATCGGCAATATAAATTGTTGTTGTTGCCGCTACATCAAAATTCACACCTAAATGCCAAAAGTCAGTCCAACCATCAGTGGAATTATAAAAATACTGAACTTGTCTGTAACAAGAGTTCAAAGCTAATTCAAACTGAGATCTTGTCACTAAGGCATTATCTACTGTTAATCCATCTTTTCTAACTTCTTCTAAAAAAGCGTCGTCCTTTTTACAGCTTATTAAAAAACAAACAGCAAATAGAACAATTGATATTTTTTTCATTTGAGTTTTCATAATATTATTAATTATTCTAGGTGATTAAAAGGTTAATGTTGTTCCAAAATTGATTGTCTTAAATACTGGATTAGATTGACCTAATACACCTCCATTTTCAGGATCTAAACCTAACCAATCGCTAAATACAAATGGATTTTTTGCTGAAACATAAAATTTCAACCCCTTAATTTTTAATTTCTCTATTTGCTTAGCGTTAAGTGCATATTGCAAACTCACATCTTGCAAACGAATAAATGTGCGAGCATGAGGATAACTATATCCATAAGGATTTGAATAGTTAGGTCTCGTAAAAGTATTTGTTGGTGTTTCAGGCGTCCAATATTGTAAATTCAACCAGTTTTGTTGTTGGTTGTTACCAAATGCTGTCAAGTTATAAGTAGCATTTGGTGACATGTAGTAGTTATCACTACCTCCTCCTGTAATTGCATTAAAGTTAAAATAAAATTGCCAATTTTTGTAAGACACCGTATTTGCAAAACTCCAACTATATCGAGGTTGCACATAACCTATAATAGTTCTATCTAAAGAGTTTATCTTCCCATCAGGTAAGCCATCGTCTCTTTTAGCTCCATTGAGATCCAAGATTTTTAAATCGCCTGGCTTTGCACCATATTTTGTGATATAATCTGCATCACCTGTTTGTACAATACCATCAACTTTATAATCATAAATAGCTCCAATTGGTTTACCTATAAACCATCTGTTTCCTAAATCATCGTCCTCTACACCATTACCATCCGCATCAACGCCAGTTAAGGCAACCACTTTATTTCTATTTAACCATAAGTTAGCAGTGGCTTCCCAACGAATTCCATTGGCGCTTTTTGGTTCAATAATCACACCAGTTATCGATGCTTCAACGCCTTGGTTATCTACTTGACCAATATTTGTTCTAACGGATCCAAAACCAGATAAACTAGGTAATGACCTTGTTAATAATTGATCAGTTGTTTGACTTTTATAAATATTCAAATCACCACTTATGCGATTATTAAACATGGCAAAGTTTAAGCCAATATTTAAAGTAGTCGTTTTTTCCCATGAAAGACCTAGGTTTGATAAATTACCTTGATAAATATACATCGTGCTGGTTGATCCAAATACGGTTGACCCAGAAGATACATTCGCTAAAGTTTCATAAGGGTCAATCCCTTGGTTACCATTTTGACCATATCCTAATCTAAACTTTAAGTAATTAACTACTGGTAATGCTTTTTTGAAAAATGCTTCTTCGCTAATTGCATATGCTAAAGCACCACCATAAAATTCTGCAAACTTATGCCCTGGTGCAAATGCAGAATAACCATCTTTACGATAGTTCATCGTAAGGTAATACTTGCTATTAAAATTATAATTTAATCGTCCTAAATAAGCCAAGTTAGACCTTTCTTCAAAATAAGACCTTACTCTTTGGTTGGCTGGATTACCTAAATGTAATCCATAATAACCCAATACTGTAGTACCTGCGGCTGAAAAATCAGATGCGGAAGTTGACAATGTTGAAATTGAAGTATAGTCTCTTTGATAACCCGCCAAGGCATCAAAATTGTGGTTTCTGTATGATTTTTTATACGTCAATAAATTTTGAACCTCCCATGAATTATTTAATACATTCGCCATACTTCCTGTAGTACTTGATAAATATTTTGTTGGTGTAGCAATATCAGCAGGATTATCAGGATTAATAAAATAAGTTTCATGTCTAAAATTTCCACTAACCGTTTCCGCCTTATTCTTACTAATGTTTACTCTGAAATTCAAACCCTTTACATAAGGAATATCCGCCGCTACATAACCAATAATTCTAGTACTTGTATACTTTTCCAAATTATCATCATAGTTAGATTCCCAGTAAGGATTAATTAAGTTAGCAGGAGTTGGTGCTTTATCCAAAATATTTTTTGCTTCATCTTTCCACTTATAAGCATAAGGGGTTCCAATAGTAGCTTGACCCATTTGTGGAACTAAACCAGAATAGTCTCTTGCTGAATAATAATAGTTTAAACCATAGCTTAACCATTTATTTATTTTAGCATCTAATTTTGCAGCAATATTATATTTTTTGAAACGATCATTATCAATAACTCCTTTTTGATCTAAAAAACTACCTGAAACATAGTAATTTACGTTGTCAGATTTTCCAGACACACTCATATTCACATCATTTAATGGTGCAAATTGTGTAATCTCATCTAACCAATTTATTTGTTGGCCTGCATTGTAAGCAACAAGCTCTTTTGCATCCAATACTTTTTGAACAGATAAGTCAGCTTGACCAGCTAATTTTCTATTGTCAGTTCTCCATTTGATGAAATCTTCGCCCATTCTCATGTCCGGTTTTTTAGTCCAGCTTTGAATACCATAATTATTAGTAAAAGTAATGGTTGGCTTACCCGCTTTACCTACTTTTGTGGTTACTATGATTACACCATTTGCAGCCCTAGAGCCATAAATAGCTGCTGCACTCGCATCCATTAACACATCAAATGAAGCAATATCTTGGGTATTGATCTCGTTTAAATTTCCTGAAAAGATTACCCCATCTAAGATTATCAATGGCGCATTTGATGCAGAAAGTGACCGTTGACCTCTCACTAATACACTTGGAGAGGCTCCAGCAGTTGTAACTGCACCAATATTTACACCAGGCGTACCTTGTAATGCTGATAAGGCATTGATATTTGTCATTGTAGATAAAGGAGAACCTTCTAAATTAATTTTACGAACGGCTCCAGTTAAATCCTTCTTTTTTTGCGAGCCATAACCAATAATCACCACATCACTTAAACTAGTAGTTTCCTGTTCTAATACAATGGATAAAGTAGATTTACTTTGAACAGCAACTACCTTAGTTTCAAAATTTGTAGAAGAAACTTGTAAGGATGCATTCGCTGCAATGGTTAAAGTGAATTCACCTTTGTCATTGGTTAAAGTGCCCTTATTTGATCCAACCACACGAACACTAGCGCCTGAAATTGGGTTGCCCGCAGCATCATTAACTTTACCAGAAAGCACTTTATTTTGCGCAAGTGCTTGCGTGGATAAGAATAGCATAAAGCAAAATGTAAGCAATCGTAACATGTTTATATTTTTTTTAAGTTTTATGTGAGCAATCTCACAAGATAATACACTCACAAATTAGCGATTGACAATTTGTTATGAAATCAAAAAAAAAGCCAATTATTGTACTTTTTTGGCCTATCCAAAAAGTTACATTTTTTTAATAATTTAAAATACGTTTAATTTATGTATTAATTTATCCTTAGGAAATGAAACCAATTTTATTAAAAGTTGATTCTGCACGATCTTACAGTATCAGAGAACAATTGGAAGGGGCTTTGTATAGTAAATACTACTACCACCCACAAGTAGAACTCGTTTATTTTGAAAAAAGTGATGGGATGTGCATTATCGGAGATAAAATTTTGAATTTTAAGGAAGGGGATATTTTCTTACTGGGTAAAAATTTACCCCACCTTTTCAAAAACGATGAAAGGTTTGAAAATAAAAAATTAAAAGTGCGCATTTTAGTTATGCATTTTTTAGAAAACTTTTGGGGAGACCCTTTTTTAGACCTTCCAGATATGTTCAATATTAAAAGATTGATAAAAAAAGCAGAAAGAGGCATACTGTTAAAAGGAAAAATAAAACCAATCGTCGCTGGAATGATGCAAAAGATGCTAGACGCAAAAGGATCAGATAGGATTGTACTCCTATTGCAAGTATTGAATTTAATTGCAAATTCAAAAGATCGCACTGTTATATTGCCTATTGGCTTTGAGCCATTGATTAACGAGCATATTGAAGATAGAATCAATGATGTATATTCATATACCATTAAGAATTTTTACAAAAAAATTCATACGAAGGAAATTGCATCAATTGCTTGCTTAAGCGAGCATTCATTTTGCAGGTATTTTAAAATTAAAACTGGCAAAACTTACACTAACTTCTTACATGAGATAAGAATTAAACATGCATGTAAATTATTAACTGAAAGTAATATGAGTATATCTCAAATTAGCAACGAGTGTGGCTTTGTAAATTTTGCTAATTTTTTCCGTTACTTTAAACAACTTACTGGCAAAACACCTGCAGAATTTAAAAAAATAAATGCCGAATCACTTATAACTGATAAATAATAGGATTCAAAGGTGTCGCAACCACTTCACCTACAACTGCACCAGGACACCACGCATCCCAATCAGCTTGTTGGTTTTTATTTTCTGGTGCTTTTAATTTAATATCCTTGTCCATATAAATAATGGTCATTACTTTTCTCATTTGGTTTGAAGTATTTGGACCAGCACGATGGTATAACCAGCCTTTGTGAAAACTAACTTCTCCTAAATCAAACGCTTCAATTAAGTGAGGATATCCCTTTGACTTTAATTGCTCTTGTAAAAAAGATTGACTATCATCACTAATTTCTTTGTCCCTTCCTGCTACTAGCTGATCGCTGCCTGCACTAAATTCCAATGGACCCCAATCCAATGGTGTTTCTTGCAAAGGCATCCATGCTGTAATTGTTTTATCAGAATCCAACGGCCAATAATATTGGTCAGCATGCCAGGGGGTATGTCCACCACTTGGTTCTTTATAAAGTGCTTGATCATGATAAATTCTTACGCCAGAAACTTCTAGTAAGTTGGCTGCGATTTGTGCCAAACGCTTACCAAAAACAATCTCCTTTACACTTTCTGAATTTCTCCAAATATTCATGATTTGTAAAAACGCTTTTCCATAAGTATCTCTATCCTCTAAAGCAAGTTGTTGTTTGTTTAAACGATTTACCTCCTCAGTGATAATCAAATCCATGTATTCAATCACCTCCTTACTTAAAACTTGTTTCAATTTTATAAATCCATTTTCCCTAAAGTATGCAATTTGATCTGCCGATAACTCATAAGGCGTATCCAAAAATTCTGAAACTGTTTGTGGCATTTTGCTCATAACTTATAATTTTAAAATTCACTAATTAAATATATAATAAATTAACAACATTATCAAGGCAAGTAAAGCCCATAATATTTTAACTACCGTAGCGGTTTGATAGTTTTGTTCGCCATTTTGTGTAATAATCTCATGAACCGCATATGCTTTTCGAGAGTTGGTTGTAAAGTATGAAACAACCAACATAAATACGACCAAGATCACCATCATATAAAAGCACAATAGCATGTAATGTGGCCAAAATTCCTTGTTGGGAAAACCAGTTAATTGACAAAAGCCAAATACCAAACACAATAATGTCCCAAAATATAAAGTTAGTTCAGCAGCGCGCGGAGTCGCCTTTTTCCATAATAAACCAACAATAAAAACTGTTGCTGCTGGGGGAGCAATATATGTACCAAGTGATTGCCCTAAATCAAACAATGTTTTATCTACAGTTGAAAAAAAGATAGCAACTAATGCAGCAACAATGGAAGCAATAATACTTACTTTTTTACTCATCTTTTTTACTTCTAATTCAGATGCATTAGGATTTATTTTTTTTGCATATAAATCCAAAGCAAATACAGTGCTAAATGAGCTAAGTCCTGTTGCCACATCATTAATAATTGAAACTAGTAAAGTGCCTAAAGCTAAACCAATAAGCCCAGTGGGGAGTAAGCCATATACCATTGAAATATAAGCATGATCGGGTTTTTCAAGTGGAACAAAAATTCCATCCTTAACCAACACCAAGCAAATTATTCCAGGTAAAATAAAAATAAAGGGCATAATTACTTTTAAACCAGCAACTAATAAAGCACCTTTTTGTCCGTCATCAATACTCTTCGCAGCTAAAGTTCGTTGCACAATGGATTGATCGGTACACCAAAACCAAATACCAAGAACAGGATATCCTAACCAAATAGCATGCCATGGATATCCTTGATCTGTAGTGGGTTTAAATAAAGTCCAATAATCATGTGGCACCGATGCTACTAAATGTGATACACCGCCAACACGATATAATCCTACAAAAACAATAATTAATGAAACAAGAATTAATACAATGGATTGAATCATGCCCGTATGTACAATGGAGTTTAAACCACCATTTAGTGAATAAGACATCGCAATAATAATGATTAGAAATGTAGAAATATACACGGGCACTCCAAAAAGCTGTTCAATCACAAGGCCTCCAATACATAACATAAAACTAGACCAAACTATGAGGGAAGAAAACATTGAAAAATAAGTAAAAAATAAATGCGACTTTTTGCCAAACTTGTTCATCAAGAACTCGGGCATTGTTGAAATTTTATTCTTCAAATAATAAGGAATAAACAAAAAAGATAATAGCACTAAAAAGATCCACGCTATCCACTCGAAATTTGCCAATACCATCCCGCTCGTGTAAGCGGCGCCAAAATAAGCAACCAGCATGCTAGGACTAACATTTGTACTAAAAATTGATAAGCCTACTTTATACCATGGAAGTGTTCTGCCACCTAAAAAAATATCTTCGGAAACTAATTTGCCTGACTTTGTTTTTTGCTTGCTAATAAATACACCAATAATGATTAATGAAATTATATACAATATAATTACCAAGCCATCTATCATTCCAAGATGTATTCTATTCATTATAAAGCTGTTTTTAATGAAATTGGCTCTAGCAATAAATTTAACTTACTCATAATTGGATATAACCCGTGACCTAATTCAGTAGGTGCTTGTAAGTTACCATTTTTAAAAACAATAGGGTTTTGAATCATATCGCTGGTACTTAGAAAAGAATATTCAGTCCTATTAACTTGATCAAATGCTAAAGCCAAATGTGCATTTATTTCAAATACTGAATTTCCTAAATAAACAGGTAAATTATATTCAGTCGCTATTTGAATGCACTTTAATGCATAATCAACATCTTTACCTGTTCTAATACCATTGATGCCTCCTTCATTGACTAGCTCATGAAGTTGTTCGTAATTATTAATATAATCATGCCCGATAATTGATATGGGGCTTCGAGATGTTAACTCCTTAAAACCCTTTATATCATCATGTGGTAAGGGGTCTTCAATATATTCTAGTTGGATGCCATTTTTTTCATAGGCTTCAATACATGATAACGCAGTCTGCCAAGTCCAAGCTTCATTGGCATCAGCAGTTAGTTTTACATGATCACCCACCACCGATTTAATAAGCTTAAGTCGCGCAATATCACGTGCTACATCCGGGCCACCAATTTTAACTTTGATAATTGAAAAGCCAAGATTTATAAAACTTGAAGTTAAAGCAACTGCTTCAGCATCATTTAATGGGAAGTCTAAAATACTACCATAACTTAATGCTTCTATTTTAGTAGTCGATGGATTTAATAATTTATATAATGGTACATTTTTATCCTGTGCCATTAAATCCCATATAGCTAATCTAACTGCCGCATCAATTTCAGGGAATCCTGAACGAAAGTTTTTTCTTAATACTTCTAAGTTATTGGGATCTTGATTTTTTAATTTAGGCCACCAAGTTTCCTGAAAATTAATATCTAATTGACTTGTAGAAGGTAATTGTTTGATATACCAAGCATCTCTTGTGAAAGTTCCCTTCCAGACAGATTCTGCATACCCCCAACCGCTATGGCCATGATTTGTTTTAAGCACAATGCATAAAACATCCATTTCCTCATAATGACAGTTATTATCTCCAATCAATCTTCCTAGCGGAAGCGTGATTCTATAAATGTCATATCCTTCAATTAGTAGCATTATAAAATTGTATTAATAAATTAATTTTTATTTCAAGTATTCTCCATTGCTATAGTGATGAATCAAGTTTAGTGTAACCCACTTCTTAGTGCTATCCACACCAGGAAGGGATTTTTGTATATTTGACATCATTTTACCCCATTCTTTCACATTGGGATCAGCTGACAAATACAAGGAATCCATTTTTGCTAAATCAGCTCCTTCTGGATAACTATACTCCATCACCACTTTATCTTCAAAACGATATATTTTAATTTCCTTGATCCCACTTAATTCATTTGCTTTTTTAATGGAGGGCCAAATTCCAGTAGCACTATGTAAAGAATCATAAAAATGATACACTGAAGAATCTGGTACCAAATTTGTCATCATCACTACTGTTGTTAAAGGAACAATAGGCTTTGGATTGGGCGTACAATTAATAAAGAACAAATTGATAAATGAAACGACCGCTACTCCCTTAAGTAATCTATTTATTTGAGTAAACATAAAATATATTGGTTTATAAATCAGCAACTTAAGTGACTACTACAAAATAATATTAAATTGAATAATATTCCTATTGACAAAATAGCTAAATGCTATACTTTTTTGACAATTATAGCCTAAAGTGGCTTTTAAAAAAATATATACTTATACAGTAAAATTAAGTGTATGATTCGCTGATATGAATGTTTTATCATCAAGCCAGTCAAGGCTTTGCTTCAATTCACTTAAATTACTTGCGCCTAAAACCATCTTATAAATAAGGGGGTTATCATATACAAAATGTAAGGCTAAGGCTGAAATGCTAACAGTTGTTTTTTTACAATACTCATTTAATTCTATAGCTCTTTGAATATGTGCTTGGGGGATCCAAGAAGGGTGTTCTTTAATATAAGTTTCCAATTTACTACCCAATAAGCCCATATACAAAGGGCTTGCTTGCCAAATGTTAATTTGCTGGTTTTGCAATGTTAGATATTCATTCGTTAATGCCTCTTGATTTAAAATATTAAATCGATTGTACCCCATAAAATGATCAAAATATTTAGAGGATACATATGGCGTGAAGTCTGACCCATAATTACCGCCAATACCAATTGCTTTTGCCCAACCATTTGATTTAATTTCCAGTAAAGTATCAATGGCTGCTTGTATCTCATCAGGTTTTAATCCTGTTGGATCATGCAAAAAAAGTACATCAATGCAAGATATTTTCAATGTTTCTAAACTTTCGGAGACGCTCCTAATTAATCCAGCAGGAGAAAAATCATAGGTGTCGGCATCCGGATTATCTGCTTTTAATTTGCCAGCTTTGGTACTGATAAAAGGAGTTTTACCTTTCCAAGTGTACAAAGCTTTTCCTAATATAGATTCTGCATCAGCATATGCAGGCGAAGTATCAAAATGATATATACCTTGCTCCAATGCATAGTGAATAGTTTGTTCAGATTCTGTAAAATTCACCGGACCCCAAATACCTGCCAAGCCTGCAGTACCCAATACTATTTTATCTCTTGAAGGTAAACTCAATTTAAAAGTTGATTTGAATATTTGGATACCGCTTTCTAAATTGATCAACACCGCCTTGGGTGATTTTGGTATTCCAGCAATATATAGTTTTTAAATTATTACTCAGATTTAATTTAGCTAATCCATTGTCTGAAATGGATGTACCCACAATATTTAAATAATTCAATTGTGTAAACTGATTCAGCAAACTGATTGCATCATCATTGAGTGAAGTATAAGCTAAATTAAGTTTAAGTATATTTTTGCAGTTACTTAAAGTAGCGATACTTTTATTTGTAATTTTTGTATTCGCTAAATTCAACCAAACTAAGTGGCTATCAAGTATTGCAATTTTTTGTAATTGTAGGTCATTTAATAGTGGGGTATTCATTGCACTTAAATCAATATATCCAACCCCTTTTGCAATTGGATTTACAATTAAACCTAATTGTTTTAAAGAATTAATTTTATTTGAATCCACTAGAAATGTTTTTGGTAATGATAGCGCAGGGAAAGCTGGAACTATTTTACTAGCGATTAAGTTTTTTACAGTATCACTCAATAAAGCAACTCCTAATTTATCATTTATGGATGCGCCATGTTGCACCCACCAATAGATTAAATTAATTTCCTTGTTATTAAGTTGGGGTTTACCCTTGGGTGGCATGTGTTTGTCATTAGCAGGATCCAACAGCATACGTTGAATCATTAAGCTTTCCTGTGCATTAAAAGCAGTGATCGCTGGTCCTTTTTTACCTCCTTTTAAAATTAAATCAATGGAAGTGAGTTGCAAATTGCCTTTTTTCTTTTCACTATTATGACACTGAATACATTTCGCATCTAATAAAGGATAAATTAATCCCTCATACATATTCACCTGTGCTTGTTTTTCTGGCGGCAATGCCGAAACGCTATCTATAGAAAGTGCTTTTTTAACTTCCTTATTCCCAGCCGACAAATCTAAGGCCAAATAGTCAGCACCATGCGTTATACTGCCACCAAAGTGGCCTACTACAAAAAGAACGATTATAATAATACTCCAAAGTGACTTATTAAGCTGTTTAAAATAGGAATGCGTGTGAAAATATTTTTTTAGAACCACTAATACAAAACAAAAGAAGCAAAGTATCCAGCCTGCATACTGATGATAATTTAATAATGATTCATCATAGCCACCGTCTAATGATAATAACCAACCCATGGTAGCAGACACAATAGCAAATGCAGTTCCAACAATGGTTCCAATTAAAATAGCTTGGCTAAAATTAGTGGAACTTTTTAATTGAATGAGTTCAAGAAAAAATGCAAATAATAAAATTCCAATAGGTAAGTGCACGACTAAAGGATGGAAATGTCCAATGAATTCAGTTATCATGCAATTAAATTATGTATCACATTTCCTGACACATCGGTAAGACGGTAGCGTCGGCCTTGCGTTTTGAAAATAAATTTTTCATGGTCAATGCCTAACAAATGCATTAAGGTTGCTTGAAAATCATGCACATGCACTTTATCATTCACTACATTATGTGCGAAATCGTCTGTCTCGCCATAAACCAATCCTGGCTGAACGCCACCACCTGCCATCCAAATTGAATAAGCAGCAGGATGATGATCGCGACCAAAACCTTCGGGCGTTAATTTACCTTGACTAAAACTGGTACGACCAAATTCACCACCCCAAATCACTAACGTATCATCTAATAATCCTCTTTGTTTTAAATCTTTTACCAATGCCGCTGATGCTTGATCGGTTTGCTTGGTCGCTCTTTTAATTCCTGAGGCAAGTGCACCATGGTGATCCCAGCCCAAATGATATAGTTGAATAAAACGAACATCTTTTTCAGCCAAACGTCTTGCCATAATACAATTATGCGCAAAACTTCCTGGCACTAATACATCATCCCCAT
>Ga0209358_10000552_pt1 | contig 32550 bp, 25 predicted proteins | sample LauGreFa1BDMLBSN_2_FD_187574 | JGI IMG/M metagenome (GOLD analysis project Ga0209358, IMG submission 187574) | Freshwater lake microbial communities from Lake Michigan, USA - Fa13.BD.MLB.SN (SPAdes) (version 2) | ecosystem: Environmental > Aquatic > Freshwater > Lake | place: Lake Michigan, USA... | reverse complement strand
GCGGGAGCAGGGGTTGAGGCCTGCGGCGCTCATTACGGTGGATCTGTTCGGGCAACCGGCTGATTATGATCTGATCGAGCCGATTGCCGCCGAGAACGGCCTTTGGCTGATGTCGGATGCGGCGCAGAGTTTCGGGGCGACGTTTCGCGGGCGGAAAGTCGGGACGATCGGGGCTGTGACGGCGACGAGCTTTTTCCCGTCAAAGCCGCTCGGATGCTACGGCGATGGTGGTGCGATTTTTACCGATGACGCGGAAATGGCAACGGTTTTGCGGTCGCTCCGGGTGCACGGGCAGGGAACTGACAAATATGACAATGTCCGGATCGGGTTGAACGGACGCCTTGATACGGTGCAGGCGGCGGTGCTGATCGAGAAGCTGAAGATTTTCGGTGACGAGATCGCGGCGCGCGACCAAGTGGCGAAGCGGTATTCCGCATTGCTCAAGGGGCATGTGAAGACGCCGCATCTGATCGGGGATGTTGTCTCGGCGTGGGCGCAATATACGATCCTGGTGGCAGGGGCAAAGCGACCGGCGATTATCGCTGCTTTGAAGGAACGCGGTATTCCGACAATGGTTTATTATCCCAAGCCGCTGCATCAGCAGACGGCGTATCGGCGGTTTCCGGTTGCGGGGAACGGGTTGCCGGTAAGCGAACGTCTGGCCTCAGAAGTTCTGAGCCTGCCGATGCATCCCTATCTTGATACTGAAACACAAGATCACATTGTCGAGGCCTTGCTCGAGGTGATGGCGCTTGAGGGTGTGACGGCATGAATGCCATTTTGTCCATGATCGGGCGGGTTATCGGCGTGAGTGCGACGCTCATTCTGGCCCTCGGTATCGGGGTGATGGTCAATCTCGAGCGCTTGATCATGGTGGACGAGCCTGTCGAGAAGGCTGCCTATGCCGTTGCGCTCGATGGCGACAATAGACGGGTGATGTTAGCTGCTGATCTGGTGAAGCGCGGGCTTGCGGACACGGTGCTGCTGAGTAATGGCGAGCCGGTGCATGAGGATGAGCTGACGAGCCTGATGCGCGAGATCGGCTATGCGCCGCCTGATCGCATGGAGGTTAAATACCGCATGCTTGAGAAGCTCGGCGTGGCGCGGGACAAGATTGCCGAGTTCGGCATAGCGAGCCTGAATACGCGCGAAGAGGCCAAGGCGCTGGCGGGGTTTTTGAACGGCAGCCGTGATGCTGTGATCATTGTGACGACAAATTACCACTCGAATCGCGCGAAGATGATTTTTGAGGCTGCATTGCCGGATGTGAAGGTGATGATCGCCTGCCCGGGCGGGTGCGTTGCGCCAGCGAATTGGTGGAAAGACCCTGCAGTCACTGCGCAATTCGTGCTGGAAGCGGTCAAGCTCGGGTATTATCTGCTTGGTAATACGGACCGAGTTTAATTCTAACCGTTGAATTCCAACCTGAAGGCGTCTGCCATTTTTTGACGCGTGTAGATTTGCACGATGCGGGTGCGGTTAAGTGCACCAATCTCCTGGCGTTTTGCCGCTGACATTTTGATTTGTGCAAGAATCCGGTCAGCCAACGTCTTGCCGGGGGTTCCGGTGGCGATTTGGTCGTCCGCATTCAGGACAATTCTGCAGTCACCGACATTGGTAGCAATGGCGGGCAGTCCTGTCGCCATGGCTTCGGCAAGGACATTGGGGAATGATTCCGAACGGGAGGGCAGGACGAAAATATCGAGCGCGTTCAGAATGTCCGGAATGTCGTTTCGTGCGCCCAAGATGTGAAGTTGGTAATTTTGCAGACCGGACGCCACGATACCGGGATGATCAGGTGATAAATCGCGCCCCACAAGGACGAGATGCAGACGGCCGAACCAGACCGGAGACAAGAAGTCGTTGAGCTTTGCCATGGCTTCAAAGAGGTCGGGATAGCCTTTTTCCGGAACGTTTCTGCCGATTGCACCGATCGCAATGGCCTTGTCTGGAATACCGAATTGCGAGCGCATTTTTTCCCGCATCTCTTTGTCCGGCTTGAAGAGGTCTGAATCGGTAGCGTTTGGAATAACAGTCCATTTTTCGGAAAAATCGGAAAATCCGATTGCCTGATGAGCGTTCTTTGATGCCTGCGAATTGGTGATGATGCGAACGCGCATTCGATGCGACAGGGATGCCAGTATGCGCTGGACAATGAAACGCGCCGGCTTTTCGGAAAATTCGACATAGGGCATGCTGCGGATGTGCCAGATTATTCTGGCTCTGTACCCGATAAAAATATTGGCAAAGCTGACGAGCATGCACGCGTAATAGAGCCATGCGGAGAGCACGTCCGGCCTTGTTCTTCTGATCAAGCGGATGAGCCTGAAATAGGCACCAAACATGCCGAGGGCACCATGGACGCCGAGGTCTTCCATCGGGATGCCGAGCGCGATGATCGATGCGCCGATCATATTACCTTCTCTGAGAGGCTTTAGGGTGACGATAGCATGTGTTTTGCGTTCTTCGCCCAATGATTCAAGAAGACGCAGCAGTGTCATTTCCGCGCCGCCGTGCTGGCTGAGATCATTGACGATATGAAGAACGCGAATTCGGGTCATGGCGACAGGTTAACTTTCAGTTCATTGCCTCTTTGCTACGGTATTTTGATGAGGTTGCGAAGAGTGTTTTTGTCGGTGATCGAGCGATGCTTTCTTGCGCGGCAAGTTTGTGCGAGAAGCGTTGCAACCGCGACGATGAATGAATGCGGAATTGTTCCAAGTGTGACCGGACCTGAAAGACTATGACAACGCGTTTTGTGATCCGGTTCGACGATGTGACGCCCGGAATGGCGTGGAGCAAGTTTGCGCCGTTCGACGCGCTCGCGCAGGAATTGAACATTCCCTATCTGATCGGTGTGGTTCCCGATTGCCGAGACCCTGCTTTGAGCGTGGAGCCGCATCGTGCTGACTTTTGGGATTTTGTGCGGGAGCGCGTGGTGCGGGGGTGGACTGTGGCGCAGCACGGCCATACCCACCACTATGTGACTGCCGAGCGGGGCCTTTTGGGCATTGGCAAAAAATCTGAATTTGCCGGCTTGCCCTTTGCCGAGCAGAAAGAAATGCTCGCGACAGGCAAGAATATTCTGGTTAGAGAAGGGGTTTGGCAGCCGGTTTTCATGGCGCCGTCGCATAGTTTTGACGCGAACACGCTCAAGGCGCTTGATGATCTCGGGTTTGAAAGCCTGACGGATGGATACGGATTTTACCCATATAAAATCAAAGGGTTGATGGCAGTTCCTCAACTCTTTTCCAAGCCGATTGGATTTGGTTTCGGGGTCGAGACCGTGTGTCTGCATGTGAATACTTTATCAGTGGCACAGATCGACAGGCAGGTTGCGACCCTTCGGGCGCGGCGCGGTTCGATCATCTCGTTCCCGGAGGCGCTCAAGGTCGTGGCGCCCGTTCCGCTGATAGCGCCTATTGTTCGCGTTGCATCGGAAGTTGCGCTCAAAACCTTTCGTTCACTGAGAGGTTAGGGCGATATGTGCGGATTTACGGGATTCTTTTCGGACAATGCCGGATCATTCGGACTTGATACGCTGGAGCGCATGGCGGGAGCAATCGCGCATCGTGGGCCGGATGATCAAGGCTTGTGGCTTGATGCGGAAGCGGGGATTGCGCTGGGGCATCGGCGGTTGGCGATTGTCGATTTGTCGAGGGCCGGGCATCAGCCGATGCAGTCGGAATCCGGCCGTTACGTGTTTGTTTTTAATGGCGAGATTTATAATCACGCGACGATGCGGGCCGAGATCGAGGCGAGGGGGAGTGCTCCAACGTGGCGGGGGCATTCCGACACGGAGACATTGCTGGCCGGGTTCGAAGTTTGGGGGATTGTGGAAACGCTCGGGCGCGCCATCGGCATGTTTGCGTTTGCGCTGTTTGACCGGAAGTTGCGGACGCTGACCTTGGGGCGGGACCGGCTCGGGGAGAAGCCGGTCTATTACGGGTGGAGCAAGGGCGTTTTCCTGTTCGGATCCGAGCTGAAGGCGTTGCGGTGTCACCCGGCATTTAGTGGTGAGATCGACCGGCAGGCCTTGGCGGCCTTTCTGAAATACCAATATGTGCCCGGGCCGGAGAGTATTTATTCAGGCATCCGGAAATTGCAGCCGGGGTCCTTGCTGACGCTCTCATTGGCGCGGAAGGAGCCGGTGATTGAGACCTATTGGTCAGCGCTTAAACAGGCGCAATTAGGGGTAAAAAACCGGTTTTCGGGATCGCCTGACGAAGCTGTTGACGCGCTTGAAGCTTTGCTCGGCGATGCCATTGGTCAGCAAATGATGGCTGATGTGCCGGTCGGGGCGTTTTTGTCGGGTGGAATTGATAGCTCCACCGTGGTGGCATTGATGCAGAAGCGGTCGGCGCGGCCGGTGCGCAGTTTTGCAATCGGGTTTGATGTGCCGGGATTCAACGAGGCGATCTACGCAGGCGAGGTTGCGCGGCATCTCGGGACCGAGCATACGGAACTCTATGTAACGCCTCAGGCGGCGCTCGAGCTCGTGCCGAGATTGCCTGAATTTTACGACGAACCCTTTGCGGATTCGTCCCAGATTCCGACCTATCTCGTCGCGCAACTGGCGCGCCAGCAGGTGACGGTTTCGCTTTCTGGCGATGCAGGTGACGAGCTGTTTGCGGGCTACAACACCTATGCGATGGCGGAGCGGTTCGAGCGGATTGCCGCATCCATGCCCGGGTTTTTCAGGCAGTTTCTCGCGGGCGGGATGGACGCGCTCGGGGAGCCGCTTGCAACAGGTGCGGGGCGTCCGGCTCTCGCCCGGCAAATGCGGTTGGCGGCCCATGTGCTTCGCGGCGGGGGTTTAAGCGAACGGGCGGACCGGCTGCAGACGCATTGGCAGAGGGGCGAAGGGCTTGTATTGGGCGTGCCACACGCGCTCCCGCCTTTTGATCTTGCCACCGCTGAATTTGCCAATTTTACAACAGCCGAGAAACTTATGGCGCGGGATATCGTGCATTATCTGCCGGATGATATTCTGGTGAAGCTGGATCGGGCCTCGATGGCGGTGGCGCTTGAATCGCGGGTGCCGATGCTGGATCATCGGGTGGTGGAATTTGCCTGGTCCTTGCCGATGGCGCTGAAGCGGCGCGAGGGGCAAACGAAATGGGTGCTCCGTCAGGTGCTCTACCGGCACGTGCCGCGCGCGATGATTGATCGCCCGAAAAAGGGCTTTTCAGTGCCGATTGCGGCGTGGCTCAGGGGGCCGCTCAAGGAGTGGGCGGCGGATCTGCTCGACGCGAAGAGGCTCGAGGCGGAAGGGTTTCTCAATCCGCTGATGATCAGCACGGCGTGGAGCGAGCATATTAGCGGGCGGGTGGATCGCCACAATGATCTCTGGAGTGTGCTGATGTTCCAGCAATGGCTGAGGCGTTCGGCGGATCAGCGATTGGTGTAGGCGCGGTACCAATCGATGAAGCGGCCAACGCCAACCGCAAGCGGCGTCGCGGGGCGGAAATTGACGGCTTCGGTGAGGGCATCGACATCGGCATAGGTTTCCGGCACGTCGCCCGTCTCGATCGGGGCCAGGATTTTCTTGGCCTTCATGCCGAGGGCGTTTTCCATCGTCTCGACGAGATGCATCAGCTCGACGGGGCTGTTATTGCCGATATTGTAGAGGCGATGCGGTGCCATGCTGCTCGCGGGGTCGGGATGGGCGCCGTTCCAGTCGGGATCGGGCTGGGCGATGGTCGGCACGAGGCGTTCGATCGATTCCACGATATCGTCGACATAGGTGAAATCGCGGCGCATTTTGCCGTGGTTGAACAGCGTGATCGGCTCGCCCTTCAAGATCGCATCGGCAAAGAGCCACATCGCCATATCGGGGCGGCCCCAGGGGCCGTAGACGGTGAAAAACCGCAGGCCGGTGGATGGCAGGCCGAACATGTGGGCGTAGGAATGCGCCATCAATTCATTGGCCTTCTTGGTGGCAGCATAAAGCGAGAGCGGATGATCGACGTTCTGGTGGACCGAGAACGGCATGGAGGTGTTCGCGCCATAGACGGAAGAGGATGAGGCATAAACGAGATGTTTGATGTCGTTCTTCCGGCTGGCTTCGAGAATGTTGAGAAAGCCCGTCAGGTTCGAGGCGCCGTATGCGCCAGGATTGATCAGCGAATAGCGCACACCCGCTTGCGCCGCGAGATTGACCACATGGGTGAATTTGCCCTGCTCAAATAGCGTATTTACCGCCGTGGCATCAGCCAGATCGCCCTCGACAAAACGGAAGTTTTTCTCGCTCCCGAGCACGGCGAGGCGCGCGTGCTTCAGCGCCGGATCGTAATAGGCATTGAGATTGTCAAAGCCGGTGACGTGGTGGCCTGCGGCAAGCAGGCGGCGGGCAACGTGAAAACCGATGAAGCCAGCGGCTCCGGTGACGAGAATCTGTGAATTTGACATGCCATCCCTATAGCGCGACAGGGCGATTTTGCCAAAGCGAAAGTGACGGCGTTTAAAATGAAACTCCCGCGCGGAAGCGACGCGGGAGTTTCAGGGGAGGTTCGGAGGGATCAGCTCGCGGCAAGCGCCTGATCGAGATCCGCAATGATATCAGCGGCGTCTTCAATGCCGACCGAGAGGCGGACAACATCTGGACCGGCACCGGCGACAGTCTTGTCCGCATCGCTGAGCTGGCGATGCGTTGTGGACGCAGGATGGATCACGAGCGAACGCGTATCGCCGACATTGGCGAGATGGGAGAAGAGTTTCAGGTTCGAGACGAGCTTGATGCCTGCATCATACCCGCCCTTGAGGCCGAAGGTGAACACGGCACCCGCGCCCTTCGGCGTGTAGCGCTTGGCGAGCGCATGGTATTTGTCGCCTTCGAGGCCCGGATAGCTGACCCAGGCAATGGCCGGATGGTTCGCCAAGTGCTTGGCAACGGCGAGCGCGTTGTCGCAATGGCGCTGCATGCGGAGCGGCAAGGTCTCGATGCCGGTGAGCAGCAGGAACGCATTGAACGGCGAGAGTGCCGGGCCGAGATCGCGCAGGCCGAGAACGCGGCAGGCAATGGCGAAGGCGAAATTGCCGAAGGTCTCGCCGATGACCATGCCATTATATTCGGGGCGTGGCTGGGAGAGCATCGGATATTTGCCGCTCTTCATGTAATCGAAATTGCCGCCATCGACGATGACGCCGCCAATCGAATTGCCGTGGCCACCGAGAAATTTGGTGACGGAATGGACAACAATGTTTGCGCCATGCTCGAACGGCTTGATCAGATAGGGAGTTGCCAGCGTGTTATCGACGATCAACGGCACGCCGGCCTTTTTGGCAATCGCGGCAATGGCTGCGATATCGGTGACGACACCGCCGGGATTGGCGATGGATTCGATGAAGATCGCCTTGGTCTTCGGGGAAATCGCGGCCTCGAAGGTGGAGAGATCATCGGGATCGGCCCATTTCACGCGCCAGTCGAAATTCTTGTAGGAATGATTGAACTGGTTGATCGAGCCGCCATAGAGCTTTTTGGAGGCGATGAACTCGTCGCCCGGTTGCAGCAAGGTGTGGAAGATCAGAAATTCAGCAGCATGGCCCGAGGCGACGGCAAGCGCCGCTGTGCCGCCTTCAAGCGCCGCGACGCGGCCTTCGAGAACCGCATTGGTCGGGTTGGTGATGCGGGTGTAGATATTGCCGAACGCCTGCAATCCGAAGAGGGAGGCGGCATGATCGACATCGTCGAACACGAAAGAAGAGGTTTGATAAATCGGCGTGACGCGCGCGCCGGTTGCAGGATCAGGCGAGGCCCCTGCATGAACGGAAAGGGTGGCAAAGCCGGGTTGGGCTGGAGTTGTCATCGGAAACCTCTTTCTGAAACAGGTACGGATATAGCGGAACTATCGTTCTTTTTATAGAACGTTTGAAATGTCGTCAATAGGGCGGACGGGTTGAGTTATTGCTCAAATTAAGTTATATGAAAATATAATAATTTATTCGAGGTGGATCATGTCAATTTCCGCTAGGCTACGAAAAGTGGGTGGGTCGGTGATGGTGGCTGTTCCTCCGTCATTTCTGGAAGCGTTGGCGCTGAAAGCCGATCATCAGGTCGATTTGAGCATTGTGGATGGGTCACTTGTCGTTGCTCCTGTTTTAAGGCCTGTTTACACGCTGAACGATTTGATCGCTGCATGTGAGCCTGATGCTGAACGTTCTGAGGAAGATTTGATCTGGGCTCGTCAATCTCCAATTGGTCAGGAGCTTATTTGATGGAGCGTGGCGAGGTGTGGCTCGTTTCGCTCGAACCCGTCAAGGGGCGTGAACAAATGGGCACGCGGCCTGTGATGATTGTTACGCCGAAGGCTTTCAATGATTTGACGCAGACTCCGGTTGTTCTGCCGATCACCACGGGGGGCGATTTTGCCCGAACAAAGGGATTTGCTGTTTCGCTGATCGGCTCGGGGACAGAAATAACAGGAGTTGTCCGGTGCGATCAGCCGCGTTCACTCGATATAAGGGCGCGAGGAGGAAAGCGGATCGAGAGACTGCCTGACTTCATTGTTGACGAAGTCTTGGCGAAAGTTTCGGCATTGTTTGCGTAGGCTAAATCGTCCGCTTCTGCCAGCTTTTTACACCCAATAGCGGCTTTTTTGACGAAATCATGCCGGTATTGACGCCGTTCCACGCGATTTCACCCGAGAACCGGCCATATTCGATCTTCGGGCAGCGGTTCATGATGACGGTTAGGCCCTTGGCTTCGGCGCGCGCGGCAGCTTCGTCGTTCCGGACACTCAATTGCATCCAGAGGACTTTGGGGAGCGGGTCGAGCGCGAGTGCCTCATCCGTGATCGGGCCGGCGGCTTCCGAATTGCGGAAAATCTCGACCATATCAATCGGGTGCGGAATATCGGCAAGCGAGGCATAGACTGTTGCACCGAAATAGGTTTGACCCGCCAGTCCCGGATTGACCGGGTAGAGCGTGTAGCCGCGTTCGATCAGATATTTTGTCACGAAATAGCTCGGGCGGGCGGAATTATTGGAAAATCCGACGAGCGCGATGGATTTCACGCTTCGAAGCAGGCCCTGAATGAGGGCGTCGGGATAGGTGTCGTGACGGGACGGATCAAAACTCATCATTTGGTCCAGTTCGGGGTGCGCTTTTCCATGAAGGCACCAATACCTTCTTCGGCGTCGCGCGCCAGCATATTTTCGACCATGACATTGGACGCATACCGGTAAGCGTCCTCCAATGTCATCTCGGCCTGCTCGTAAAAGGCGCGTTTGCCGATCGCGATTGTTGTTGGGGATTTTGTGGCAATCAAAGTTGCTATGTTCATCGCTTCAGTGAGCGCTGACCCTTTGCTAACAACCCGATTGACGAGACCCATGCGGGCGGCCTCGCTGGCCTTAATCCGGTCACCGGTCAGCAGCATTTCCATGGCATGTTTACGCCCGAGATTCCGGGAGAGCGCGACCATGGGCGTTGAGCAGAACAGGCCGATATGAACGCCCGGCGTGCAGAATTCCGCGCTTTCGCCTGCAACAGCAAGATCGCAACTCGCGACAAGCTGGCAGCCTGCTGCGGTCGCAACACCTTCAACCGCGGCAATCACTGGTTGAGGCAGGCGCACAATCTTTTGCATCATGGCGCTGCAGCGCCCGAGAATATCGACAAAATAGGCGCGGCCCCGGTCTGGGTCAGTGCGGCGGGCGGACATTTCCTTCAGATCATGGCCTGCGCAGAAGACGGGGCCTGTCGAGGCGAGGATGACGGCGCGGATGGAGCGATCTTCTGCAATCCGATCAAGCGCTTCGGTCAGCGCATGAAGGGTTGCTTCCGAGAGCGGGTTGCGGGCATCAGGGCGGTTCAACGTCAAAACAGCGGAACCGTCGTGTTCGGCGATGGTGAGCGGGACGTGTAGGGGTGCGTTCATTACGTCAAATTCAACTCGTTGAGAGGATGCGTCAAGTGCCGCGGGTTTTGGTACAGTGTCATTGAACGCGAAAGGATACGATATCGCTTCACGCCGGACGGATCTCCAGATGCAGGCCGAGCGCCTTAATTACGCCGAGAAAAGTCGAGATTTTGGGGTCACCATCCATCGATAGCGCTTTATAGAGCGCTTCGCGCGTTACGCCCGCCTCTTTTGCAATCTGGCCCATACCCTTCGCGCGTGCGATAACGCCGAGTGCGTGTGTGATCAGTGCAGGATCGCCATCTTCGAAAGCAGCTTCAAGATATGTCGAAATGGCTTCCGGCGAGTTTAGAAGCTCTGACGAGTCCCAAGGACTCGTTTGAAACTCTTTGACACTCTCGTTCATCATTGTACTCCCTCGTTCACCCGCTTAGCTTTTTCGATGTCAGACGTTTGCGTGGTCTTGTCACCTCCACACAATAAAATGACGAGATCGGAACCCCGTTGCGAAAAATAAACGCGATAGCCTGGCCCATAATCGATTCTCATCTCGCTGATGCCCGAGCCAACCGGACGGACATCGCCCGGATTTCCGAGGGCTAGTCTGTCAATCCGTATTTGAATGCGCGCAATGGCTTTTTGATCACGAAGCCCCGTGAGCCACTTCATAAAAAGGTTTGTTTTACGAATGAGGACCATGTTTAATTCTCATATCTTGATCGGAAATGTCAACTACAATTCACAGCCCGGCTGCCATTGGACGATAACGCGCTGCTGGTTTCGTCGGTCAAAAAATTGTGTGCAAGGTTGGCGCAAATGAAGGCTTTGAAGTATCGACGATTTATTGTTGATCAATTTTGGAAGACCAATGTCCCCAGACGATCAGACTGTCGGGTATCAAAGAGAATACTTCGACCACGATAATTATCGAGGTATTATAATACCGTTTATGTTATCTATATGTAATTGCAGTATTTTTTACGTATTTGAATTTTTAAATGACGTTGACGCGGTGTCGCGCTTGCTGTAGATCACCCTCATCACGCACGGGCTCTTCGGGGCTTTTGCATTAACCGGCGGCCGGGTTTTCGAACTCTCCGCCCAAGTGTTGGAATAAATCCATGAAAACGTTTTCGGCAAAGCCCGCCGAGATTCAGAAAAAATGGGTGGTCATTGATGCGAAAGGCCTCGTTGTGGGTCGTCTTGCGTCAATCGTTGCCCTGCGTCTGAGGGGCAAGCACCTTCCGATCTTCACGCCGCACGTTGATTGCGGTGACAATGTCATCATCATCAACGCCGAGAAGGTTGTTCTGACCGGGCGCAAGCGCCAGCAGAAGATCTATTATCATCACACCGGTTTCCCGGGTGGTATCAAGGAACGGTCCGCCAAGTTTATTCTTGAAGGCCGTTTCCCTGAGCGTGTTGTCGAGAAGGCTGTTCAGCGCATGTTGCCGCGCGGCCCGTTAGGTCGCCAGCAATTCGGTAATCTGCGCGTTTATGGTGGTGCAACGCATCCGCATGAGGCGCAGGCGCCTGTTGCGCTCGATATTGCCGCCATGAACCGTAAAAACGTGAGGAGCGCCTGATCATGGCCGAAACACTCCAATCTCTCGCTGACCTCAAGGGCGGCTCTCCTGCTGCGGCGGAAGCGCCCGTGCATGTGCAGAAGCTCGACAAATTCGGCCGCGCCTATGCAACCGGCAAGCGGAAGGACGCGGTCGCCCGTGTCTGGATCAAGCCGGGTTCCGGCAAGATTTCCGTGAACACACGGACGATCGAAGTTTATTTCGCTCGCCCCGTTCTGCGCATGATCCTTCAGCAACCGCTCGTTCTCGCAAGCCGCGCCGGGCAATATGACATTGTCATCACGGTGGCTGGTGGCGGTCTTTCGGGACAGGCCGGCGCTGTGCGTCACGGCATCTCGAAGGCCCTGACCTATTACGAGCCGGATCTCCGCGGTGTGCTCAAAAAGGCCGGCTTCCTGACGCGTGACTCGCGTACGGTCGAGCGGAAGAAGTATGGTCGCAAGAAGGCACGTAGAAGCTTCCAGTTCTCCAAGCGTTAAGCTTCAGCCTCTCGCTCTATTTCAAATTCAAAAGCCCGCGGTGCTCCGCGGGCTTTTTTATTGGTCGGTTCAAAATGGAAGCGAAGAGATGTTTTCGCTCAAGCAGCCTTCGTCCAGGCGGCGTACCAGTCCTTGAAGAGCTTCAACTGCGTTTCTGCATAGTGCTTCTGGCTTGGGGACAAGACATCCGAAGCGTTGAAATTCAGCGCGTATTCGGTCTCGCCTTCGAGCACGAGCAGATATTTGTAGAAGAGTACGAGATCGGGGCCTTCATCAAAGGTGGAGAGCATCATCAGCGCGCGTTCGAGCTCGAGCGCCTGGGCGCGGGCCTTCACGTCGCCTTTGGCGGCTTTCTCGCACAGGGAGACGAAATGCAGCACTTCGCGCGGCAGAACATTGCCGATGCCGGTAATGGCGCCCTTGGCACCGCAATTGACGAAGCCGTGGAAGACTTGCGTATCGACGCCGACCATCAAAGTGAGGGCGGGGTTGCCTGCCGTGATGAACTCGGCGGCATAGCGCAACGAGTCTGCGCCCCCAAACTCCTTGAAGCCGACAAGATTGGCGTATTGGCGTTGCAGATCGAAGAACAGATCGGCCTTGGTCTCGAAGCCGTAATAGGGGCTGTTATAGATGACCGACGGGAGATCGACCGACGCTTCGAGAATGCCTGCAAAATGCGCACGCTGGGCGGCAACCGAACTGCCACGCGACAAAACGCGCGGGATGATCATCAAGCCCTTGGCGCCCGTCTTTTTGGCGTGGGCGGCCAGCGCCATGGCGCGTGCCGGGTTTTGCGCGCCAGTGCCGACAATGACAGGAACGCCGGCCTTGACGAGGCACTCCACGCCTTCCATGCGTTGCTCGTCGGTGAGCAGCGGCCAGTCACCCATGGAGCCGCAATAAACGACGGCGCGCATACCTGAAGCGATGAGCGATTGCCCTTTGCGCACCAAGGCATCGAAATCAGGCGTGCGGTCGGCCTTACACGGTGTCATCAGCGCCGGAATGCAGCCGCTGAAAATTGAATCGCTCATCAAACGTCTCCGAGGTCTATCGTACAGGGTCCAGATATCCTGCGGATCAACCCACAGGGCAAGCCTCTCTATGCCTATAAATTGATTGCCTTGCAAACGACGCCCCGTTGGATGGCCAAGCGGTTCAATCAAATATTCCGTAAGGTAATTTTTTAAAATAAAGAAATTGTGGTGCCTCAACATTTTGCGGCTGCCATTTGAACGCGAATACGGGGCTATATTTTCAATAAACGGGAGCATAAATTATGTCCGGATGCCGACCGTCTCCCTATTCGGATCGCTTTGAAATTCTTGCAGATGATTCATATTTTGTCTTTCAAGTCTGAAATCAGGCGTTAATTTACGACGCAAGTCATAAAAACGGCTCATTTCGAAATGTTTTGAACTATGCAATCCAAGAGTGCGTCATTAAAATTATATTAATAAATTTATAGCAAAAAGTGATTGCAACATAAATAAATGCATAGTATTAAGCGTGCATATTAGCGCATTAGAATAATATTAACCGGGAACTAAAAATGCAAAATGACAGCCATTTCCAATCGGAAACAATTGAACTCACAGCTGATATTGTAGCCGCTTATGTATCGAATAATTCAGTTTCAGCCTCGGATTTGCCGAGCTTGATTGCAAGTGTTCATTCGGCTCTGAATAATATTCATACACCGGCAGCGGTAGAAGCATTGCCACTCACGCCAGCCGTTTCTGTCAAGAAGTCGATTACGGATGATTATCTGATCTGCCTTGAAGACGGAAAGCGTTTCAAGTCGCTGAAGCGGCATCTGAAAGCTTCTTATGGCATGTCGCCGGACGAATACCGCACCAAATGGGGCCTGCCGTCAGATTACCCGATGGTCGCACCAAATTATTCGGCCTCACGCTCGAGCCTTGCCAAGTCGCTCGGCCTCGGCCAGCAACGGAAAAAGGCGCTGAAGCGCTAAAACGGCACATCCTGCCCCGCGCGTTTTCGCTGGTTCGGAATCGACAATGTATGAACCCGGTGGATCCGTCCGCCGGGTTTTTTGGTTGGGGTGATGGTAGGGTTGCGTCAGCAGAGTGAGATCGGGGGAGAAAGTGCGTCTAGTGACCAAAGGATGAGACGGGAGGGATTACCATGAAAATTTCAGGTTTGAAGGATCTGCTGCCTTTTCTTGGCGCGTTGAGGGATAACAATATCCTGTTCCGCATCGAGCATTTGCGCGATGATTCCATCATGGTGACGTTTTCGCAGTTGTATTTCCGTGTCGAGGTCGATTTTTTCGAGGATCATGTCGAATACAGCTATTTTGTCGGAGATGAAGCGGTTTTGGACGATCAGGAACTCCTGTCAGCCTTCATGAACCACGACCACGCCCGATTGGCGGAGTTGGGGGTAAAGGGCGGGAAGAGGGCTGGGTAGGTGGGGTAGGGGCAGTTTTTCGTCATCGCGAGCTTGCGACGCGATCCAGTTGGTGATTGGCGAAAGATGAGTGGCTTGAGATTGATTGAATGTCTGGCGTTTGCGATAACCGACCGACATCAGCCGGATTGCGTCGCGTTAATCGCTCGAAAAGCGTCGCTGGCGCTTTTTGTTCTTGCTTTGCAAGAACCACTCTTCACCTCGCAATGACGGGTGAGGGCGCACCAAATACAAAAAGCGGAGCGATTTCTCGCTCCGCTTTGAATAGTCCCTGCCTAATCAGTCAAGGTGAGGGCGTGGTTAGCTAATTCCCAACGCCTTAACTCCGCTACTCGCTATTCGCTATTCGCTCAGCTACACCCCGTCGTGCTCCCGCACGTATCGCACTTCAAGCATGTGCCATTTCGTACCAGGGTGAAGTTCGCGCATTCGGGGCAGCTTTCTCCGACATAGCCTTTCATCTTGGCTTCCGCGCGCTTGTCCATCCCGCCTTGCTTGGCGGAACCGGCATGGGTGCCGGCGGCGGCGAAGGGGAGGCTGGCAATGGCGGCTTCGCCCATGGTCAGCGTTTGGGCGGTGACGCCGAGTTGCTGTTCCAGCTCGCTTTTCAACGCATTCGCGCCGATGGAGACGGGAGCCATCATGCTGCCGCCGCCCTGCATCACCGTGAGGTGTTCGGCTTTCGAGCGGACGAGACCGCGCGAGACCTGCGAGGGAATGAAGCCCGCAGGGGCCTTGCCCTCGTCCTCGCCGCGACCCAGCGCATCATGCCCGAGCGCGTCGGGCGTTACATGGGCGAGATCGGTGCGGCCGAGATAGGAGATGGCGAGTTCGCGGAAGACGTAATCGAGAACCGATGTCGCGCTCTTGATCGCGTCATTGCCCTGCACGAAACCCGCAGGCTCGAAACGCGTGAAAGTGAAGGCATCGACATATTCTTCCAACGGCACGCCATATTGCAGACCGAGCGAGATCGCGATGGCGAAATTGTTCATCAGCGAGCGGAAAGCGGCGCCTTCCTTGTGCATGTCGATGAAAATCTCGCCGATGCGGCCGTCTTCATATTCGCCGGTGCGGAGATAGACCTTGTGCCCGCCGACAACCGCCTTCTGGGTGTAGCCCTTGCGGCGGTCGGGGAGTTTGTCGCGGTCGCGGATCCGCTCGATACGCTCCACAACGCGCTCGACGATCTTTTCCGCCATGGCGGCAGCACGCGCCGCATTGGGCTGTGCAACAAGTGCCTCGACGGCGTCGTCAGCTTCCTCCTCGTCATCCGCGATCAGTTGGGAATTGAGCGGCTGGGAGAGCTTCGAGCCATCCCGATAAAGCGCATTGGCCTTGAGCGCGAGCTTCCACGAGAGCATATAGGCGCTCTTGCAATCCTCGACAGTCGCCTCGTTCGGCATGTTGATGGTTTTCGAGATCGCACCCGAGATGAAGGGCTGCGCCGCCGCCATCATGCGGATATGGCTTTCAACCGAGAGATAGCGCTTGCCGATGCGGCCGCACGGATTGGCGCAATCGAACACGGCGTAATGCTCGAGTTTCAGGTGCGGGGCACCTTCCAGCGTCATGGCGCCACAGACATGCACATTCGCCGCTTCGATATCGGCCTTCGAGAAGCCGAGGAAGGGGAGAAGTTCGAAGGATGGATCATCGAGCTTCTCGGCAGGCACTTTCAGATTTCCGGTAAGAAAATCAACGCCCAAGTTCCATTTGTTAAACACAAACTTGATGTCGAAAGCGGAGCCGAGGCTTTTCTCCAGCTTCTCGATCACGTCATCGGTGAAGCCCTTGGTGCGCAGTGTCGAATGGTTGATGCCGGGTGCCTGCGCGAGCGAGCCATGACCCACCGCATAGGCCTCGATCTCGGCCAGTTCGTTCTCGCGGTAGCCGAGCGTGCGGAGCGCTTCCGGCACGGCCTGGTTGATGATCTTGAAATAGCCGCCACCGGCGAGCTTCTTGAATTTCACCAGCGCGAAATCGGGCTCAATCCCGGTCGTGTCGCAATCCATCACAAGGCCGATCGTGCCGGTTGGCGCAATCACGGTTGCCTGTGCGTTGCGAAAGCCATGCTTCTCGCCAAGTGCCAAGGCATTGTCCCACGCGGCCCGTGCATGGGCGGAGAGGCGCTTATCCTTGACGGAGGCGTGATCGAGCGGAACGGGGTTGACCTGCAATCCCTCATAGCCCTGTGCTTCGCCATGCGCCGCGCGGCGGTGATTGCGGATCACGCGGAGCATGTGGGCCGAGTTGTCCTTGTAGCCTGCAAACGCGCCGAGCTCGCTCGCCATTTCGGCAGAGGTCGCATAGGCAACGCCGGTCATGATCGCGGTGAGCGCACCGCAAATGCCGCGGCCTTCTTCCGAATCATACGGGATACCGTCCGTCATCAAGAGGCCGCCAATATTGGCATAGCCCAGACCGAGCGTGCGGAATTTATAGGAGAGTTCGGCGATTTCCTTGGACGGGAACTGCGCCATCGTCACCGAGATTTCGAGCACGATTGTCCAGAGACGCACGGCATGCTCATAAGATTCAATCTGGAACGAGCCGTCCGCATTGCGGAACTGCAACAGGTTCAGCGAGGCGAGGTTGCAGGCCGTGTCATCAAGGAACATATATTCCGAGCACGGATTTGAGGCGCGGATCCGGCCCGAAGCAGGGCAGGTGTGCCAGTCATTCATGGTCGAGTTGAAGTGCAGGCCCGGATCGGCCGACGCCCATGCCGCATGGCCGATCTGCTCCCAGAGGTCGCGGGCCTTCAACGTCTTGTGCACCTTGCCATCCGTCCGGCGGATCAGGTTCCAGTCCTTGTCGCCTTCAACCGCACGGAGGAATTCATCCGACAGCGAAACGGAATTGTTCGAATTCTGGCCGGAAACGGTCAGATAGGCTTCCGAGTCCCAATCCGTGTCGTAGGTCGGGAAGTCGATATCGGTATAGCCCTGCTTGGCGAACTGGATGACGCGCTTGATGTAATTGTCAGGCACCATCGAGCGGCGGGCGAATTTGATTTCGCGCTTCAGCGCCGGGTTCTTCTCCGGGTCGAAGCAGGACTCGTCCGGCCCTTCGCAATTGACGCAGGCCTTCATCACGGCCTTCAAATGCTTGGCGCAGAGCTTGGAACCGGTGACGAGAGCGGCCACCTTCTGCTCTTCCTTCACCTTCCAGTCGATATAGGTTTCGATATCCGGATGATCGGCATCGACAACGACCATCTTGGCCGCGCGGCGCGTTGTACCACCCGATTTGATCGCGCCCGCCGAGCGGTCGCCGATCTTGAGGAAGCTCATCAGGCCCGATGAACGCCCGCCACCCGCAAGACGCTCGCCTTCGCCGCGCAGCGCCGAGAAGTTGGAGCCGGTGCCGGAGCCATACTTGAACAAGCGGGCTTCACGAACCCAGAGGTCCATAATGCCGCCTTCATTGACGAGATCGTCCGAGACGCCCTGAATAAAGCAGGCATGCGGCTGAGGGTGCTCGTAGGAAGACTTTGATTTGGTCAGTTTGCCGGTTTTGAAATCGACATAGTAATGGCCCTGGCTCGGGCCATCGATGCCATAGGCCCAGTGCAGGCCGGTATTGAACCATTGCGGCGAATTCGGCGCGACCATCTGGCGGGCGAGCATGAAGCGATGCTCGTCGAAGAAGGCTTGTGCGTCTTCCTCGGTCTTGAAATAACCGCCCTTCCAGCCCCAATAGGTCCAGCAACCGGCAAGACGATCAAACACCTGCCGTGCGCTCATCTCGGAACCGTAGCGCTGGTCGGCGGGGAGTTCCGCAAGTGCCGCATCGTCGGCAACCGAACGCCAGAGCCATGACGGAACCGAGTTTTCCTCGACCTTTTTCAGGCGGGCCGGAACGCCGGCCTTCCGGAAATACTTTTGTGCCAGCACGTCGCTTGCAACCTGACTCCACGCCTGGGGAACTTCAATGTTCTCGAGACGAAACACTATCGAGCCATCCGGATTGCGGATCTCGCTCGTGGCGTGCCGGAACGCGATGTCCGCGTAGGGAGAGGTGTTAGCCTTCGTGTAATGACGCTCGATCCGCATTGCCGTCCAATCCTTCAAACTCAGGCTACTCACCTGCCGGGCCGTTCTCCGGCCACTTTCCACACCGATTTATTTCACCGCCGCCGATCGCATCAAATCGGATGCAACCGTCAAACAATAACGTCCCCAAGCCCGACGAAAAACGCACGGCCCAGTCATGCCCGTATCCGGGCACTGCATTCCGGCAAAGCGCGTGACGCTGGTGCCGCATTCTGTTGGGATTTGCCCCGCTAACCCCGGGATAAACCCCTCGGCCACTCAGCGCATCTAGCCTTGGAACCTAATTCTGGCCGCACGCGGCGTCAAGGGATTAGACAAGGTTTAGTGCAAGGTCACAGCCATATATCTATATGTTGTGTATAAAAGTTAAGAAACGGTGAATAACGGGGTTAACTCTGCAAGTCTCGGATTTCACTTACAAATTCGGATTGCTTTATTGCGCAATGTCGGAATCGCGCTGATCCGGACCAATAATTTTACCAATGTGTGTCTCTATTAAGCCATACAACCGAGAGTAACACGGCCCTCGAAATCGTCGAATCAGCCGAATCGAACGGCATTTCCATGACGGTTGTACGACGCTGATTCTAGCGTTCGGTCGGAACGATCAGCAGACTGCTTTTCCGCACGTCCGGACCGATTCGATTGCTTTTGCCAAAGGATCGCGGCCCACCGCCCCGAACACCACTTCATCGCCGATCACGAATGCGGGTGTTCCCTGGATCTTGAGGTCGTCGGCGATTCGCATTGTTTCTTCGAGCGCAAGGCGGGTCTGCTTGCTGGAGATATCCTGATCAAGCTTTGCCATATCGACGCCGAGCTCTTTGGCGACCTGAACGGCGCGTTCTTTGCCGATGCGTCCCTTCGATTCCATCAGTTTGCTGTGATAGGCGAGATAGTCTCCGCCCTTGAGCTGGTTGGCAACAGCAACCGCCACCATCGACGCCTCGACGGATTCAGTGCCCAGTACCGGGAAGTCGCGAAGGACAATCCGCAACTTTGGATCGTCCTTCATCAGCATCTGGAGATCGGCCATTGAGCGTTTGCAATAGCCGCAATTATAATCGAAAAATTCGACAAGCGTGACATCACCCTTGGGGTTTCCGAGGACTATTCCACGCTCGGACTTGATCAGGGTGTCGGATACGCTGGCAAGCGTCTTCTTCTGTTGCTCGGCGGCAGCCACCTGGTCGCGCCGCTCGAGTTCAGCCATCGCATCCCGGATCACTTCCGGGTTTTTCAGGAGATACTCCTTGATGACCGAGCCAAGATTAGCTTTTTCCTGATCGGAATAGGGGGATTCCGCCGCGAATCCCGGTTGAAATCCATGCGATGCGATCAATAGCCCAACTGCGAGAGTTCCTGCCGCAATGAGGCGGGACGATAAATGGGTTTTCAACATCAAACTCTCCTGTGTCAGAATCAGCTCATCTGAGCCGCTTTGGCCGATAATTCAAGATATCTTCTGCTTTGAGTGCGGCGGGTGTTCCACTTTTTAGCGTTTTTAATGCGCGAGTGGCATGGGTTGCTGCCGCACTATAGTCACCCATCGTAAAGCTGGCCTGCGCCGTATTTAACTCCGCCATCCCAATGTTGCCTTGTCGCGCATAGGCGGTGGCGAGGTGGCGATATGAACCCGTATCGTCCGGCTCACGCTGAACGGCATTTGTTAATTCGTTGATCGCCTCCGCCCGATTGCCGGGGTCATCCGTCGCAACGAGTGCATGGCCGAGCATGCCCCTGATCAATCCGGCAGTTGGCTCGAGAGAGATGGCGCGGCGAAGTGCCGGTATCGCTTCTTTCGGGCGCCCGAACTCCAATAAAACCTGGCCCTTCAACTCCCAAAAATAGGGGTTTCCCGGTTGTGCTGCGATCAACGAATCGATTCGGGAGAGTGCCTCGCCCAAACGTTTGTAGCGGTAGCTGAGGATCGCACGGGCATATTGGGCCGGTAATGTCGTGTCGCCTGCGGGGTACCGCCGCCCGACTTCATCCTGCCGTCCGGCAAAGCCGAATAATTTGGCCCGCATCATATCATGACGCGCCTGAAGCGAAGCCGGGTCTTTGACATTGCGGTAGGGACTGGCAGCGACCAGCGTTTCAAGGCTGGCAATACGGTCAGCCGGCATGGGGTGGCTCATCAAATACGGGTCGATACCGGACGTCTTGAACATCATGTCGTCGGAGAAGCGTTTGAATGTCGTCAAAATTCCCTGTGCGGATTGCCCTGTCGCACCAAGATATTTGAGCGCAGCGCGATCAGCCGCCTGTTCTTCGCCGCGCTGATAGGAGAGGAGCGAGCGCTTCACCAGTTCCTGCGTGCCCAGCATGACGCCGACGCCGCCGCTGCCAGAATTCGAGTCAGGCTGGCCGGAACCCGCCACCATGGCTCCCGCTCCAAGCAGAATGCCGGCAATCGCCATGATCTGCGCGCTTGCAAGCCGTTCGCGTTGCAAAACCAAATGCCCGCCAGCGATGTGACCGGATTCATGGGCGATAACACCGATGATTTCGTTTGGCGTCTTCGCATCCATCAAGGCACCGATGTTGAAGAACATGCGGCGCCCGTCCGTGACAAACGCATTGAAGGAGCGATCACCGAGCAGCACGATCTGGATCGATCCCTTGCTGATGCCCGCCGCCTTGAAAATCGGGCCTGCATAGACGCGCAAAAGATTTTCGATTTCGGTATCCCGGATAATGCCCCTTGCCATGCCTTGCGCATGCCCCAACTCTGCCGAGTGGAGCAGAAGCGACAGCGTGATCGATACCGACACGATGATGCGGGATAGGGCGCGAGACAGGGAGTGCAAAGCCAATCCTTCGTTCAGATGCTCTCAAAGACAACCTTTGGCAGTTTACGCATGAACGTCAATTCCAACGTGAATACCGAACACTTAAAACCACATATGTTTGTCATGATCATGGCAATAAAAACGCGCCCGAAGGCGCGTTTTATCTCTGCGTATCAGTTGGTCCGCGGGATCACTTATCCGCCGAGCGTGGCCTTTGCTTTCGCCCACCAACCGCCCTTTTTGGGCTTGTTCGGATCGGCGATGACAACAGGCTCGGTTGTGATCGATTGCGGAGCAGGGGCCTTTTCGGGCTTTGTCGCTGCGGGGGCTTTTACTGCGCTTGCGGTTTCCTCAGGCGCAACGACTGTTTTTGCGGATTTCCGCGGGGCGCGACCTTTGGCAATTGGTGCTGCAGGCGTCTCGGCTACAGGCTCGACAGCGACAACAGGCGAGGCCTCCCCGCCGGCTTCCGCCGTTTTCGTTTTACGCGGAGCGCGGCCCTTTTTCACAGGTGCCGTCTCGCTATCCCCGGTCACTGGCTGAACAGTCTCGACGGGTGCAGGGGTGCCTTCCACCTGCATATCCTGCGATTCTGATGCTTCCGTGCCCTGTGCAACGGTTTGATCGTCGCGATCACGGCGACCATTCCGTCTGCCGCCACGACGTCCGCGACGCCTGCGGTTACCTTCGCCCGTTTCACCCTCGGCGGCAACAACTTCGCGCTCGGTGACAATCGCACCGTCCTCGCCGATGATCCGGGTTCCGGTGAAGGGTTCGCCCATGACAGTCGGTTGCGGTGCATCGAGCGGCATGGGTGCGTTTTCACCCGTGCGGTTTTCGCGCGGCTGATCGCCACCACCGCCACCGCGCCGTCTCCGGCGCCGTCTGCGCTTGCGTCCGCCCTCAGCGGTTTCTCCGTCACGCGGAGCCTCGCCATCCGCCGTCTCGCGGGGCCTATTTTGGCGGGCAGGGCGCTCTTCTTCGTCCTCGGAGGTGTCGGAGATGATCTCCTCTTCCTCGATGTCATCTTCTTCCTCGACAATATCCTCTTCCGGCTCTTCCGGAATGAGTGTGCCGGGCGCAATCATCGGGCGAAGGATTTGGACGTCGCCAGGCATGACCAATTCGCCGCGTTCAACGGCGAAGGCATGGGTACCTGTCAGCGCGTCATCGGCAATCACCGTGATGTTGACGAGGAATGTTTCCTCCAAGCTTCTCAGATGCATCCGCTTCTGGTTGAGAATATAGAGCGCTACATCTGTCCGGGCACGGATCGTGACATGATGCGTATTGCTCTTGAGCAAGGTTTCTTCAACGGCGCGAAGCACGTGGAGTGCAACCGACGGCGTTGCACGCACCATTCCGGCACCGGCGCAATGCGGGCAGAGAACGGTCGAGCCTTCGAGAACGCCGGTCCGGATACGCTGGCGCGACATTTCGAGCAATCCGAACGGCGAAATGCGGCCAATCTGGATGCGGGCACGGTCGTTTTTCAGCGCGTCCTTGACGCGCCGTTCGACGGAACGGTTGTTCCGGTTCTCTTCCATGTCGATGAAATCGATCACGATGAGACCTGCGAGATCCCGCAGTCGAAGCTGGCGGGCGACTTCATCCGCCGCTTCCAGATTGGTGCGGACGGCCGTGTCCTCGATATTATGTTCGCGGGTTGACCGGCCCGAATTGACGTCGATCGCAACGAGCGCTTCCGTCTGGTTGATGACGATATAGCCGCCGGATTTCAGCGTGACCTGGCTCGAGAACATCGCATCAAGCTGCGACTCCACACCGAATTTGCTGAAAATCGGCGTTGGTTCGCGGTAAGGCTTCACATTCTTGGCGTGGCTCGGCATGAGCATGCGCATGAAATCCTTGGCATCGCGATAGGCTTCCTCGCCAGCGACCATGACTTCATCAATGTCTTTATTGTAGAGATCGCGGATTGCGCGCTTGACCAGCGAGCCTTCCTCGTAAACGAGCGTTGGCGCGGTTGATTTGAGCGTCAACTCACGAACGGTCTCCCACATCCGCATGAGATATTCGAAGTCGCGCTTGATCTCGGGCTTTGTGCGTGCAGCGCCTGCCGTGCGCAGAATAACGCCCATGCCATCGGGAACCTCAAGCTCTTGCGCTATCGACTTCAGACGCTTCCGGTCGGTGATATTGGTGATCTTGCGGGAAATGCCGCCGCCGCGCCCGGTATTCGGCATCAGGACGGAATAGCGACCGGCAAGAGACAGATAGGTAGTGAGTGCAGCGCCCTTATTGCCGCGCTCTTCCTTGACAACCTGCACCAGCAAAATCTGGCGGCGTTTGATCACTTCCTGGATTTTATACTGGCGACGAACCTGCCTTGGACGATCCGGCACATCATCGAGGGCGTCGCCGCCGCCGAGTTGCTCAACCGTGTTCTCTTCGTCTGCCCCGCCATCCTGCGTATCGCCGGCATCATCGTCAGTGTTGTCATCAGCATCCTGAGGAGCGCTGTCATCCGACTCTGGATCGGGAGCTAGATTGGCTTCGGCATCCTCGGAAACGCTCTCCTCCGATTGCGATTGGGCTTTCGGTGCAGATCTTCCGCGACCACGCGGCTTCTTGGCCTTTTTGTCGCTCCCTTCCGAATCATCATCACCGAAATCGGCATCGTGATTGGCGCGCAGATCCTCGGCCAATATGGCCTCGCGATCGGCAACGGGAATTTGATAATAGTCAGGGTGGATTTCGCTAAATGCGAGAAACCCGTGCCGATTGCCGCCATATTCGATAAAGGCAGCCTGTAGCGACGGCTCTACCCGTGTTACCTTGGCAAGATAGATATTGCCGCGCAGCTGTTTGCGGTTTGCCGCCTCGAAGTCGAATTCTTCAACGCGATTGCCGCGAACAACAACGACGCGGGTTTCTTCCCGATGCGAAGCATCGATGAGCATTTTGTTGGCCATGAGATTCTCTCGATGGCGCCGAAATCGAACCCTTAGGTGATCCCGTCCGATTTAACAGTTGTCCCGCACTTTCGAGCGGACGCTGTTGATTGAACTGAGGGGAGACAACGATGGAGTGCGAAGCGGCGCCCAATGATCGCCCAGTGCGGGCGAAGGGTTGACACGCTCTGATGGTGCGACGCATGGTTCTGCACGGTTGCGACCACTGCGGCTGCGCTTTTGCAACCGGTGCCACGATGTCCTGCCTGAACCGAAGGGCTGTGCCCACGTCGGATACCTCAACTGTTTATGTGCCGCGATGCGATCGACGCGCGGCTCTCAAATTCCGCCCCACCCGGTCACGCTTGCGCGATCGTCCGGTGAAGCATGCGTTTTGCCGAAAGTTACCACCTTGCTGGATCAACGATCCAAAACGCCACCATAACAGTGGACGAAGCCTGATGGCCGCCATGAAGACGAACCCGACGAATGCACACACCTTCCATAGCGGTCATTGGACTGTGTTGGCAAGTGTCTTGACCTTTTGGCGATATTCAGGGCATTTCCTGATGCGGAGCGGTGCAAATTACCAGATGATTTGTGTTTATTTCAGTGTACTTAATGGAAATCATGAGCTTCGACATACGACATTTGATGTATAATTCCCGAAATGACGGTTCAAACAATCGTCGATTTTTTAATTTTTTAATATATTTTTCAGTTATATTTTTGTTTTCATGCTTTTTATCAAGTTTTTCTTGGGCAAAAGCGACAGAAAAGCAGCTGGCTATTGTTGATAGCCTGCAAGTGCAGTCGGATGCTCAATCAACAACGCTCCGGTTTATTGTTTCCGCGGATGTTGCTGTCGAAGCCGCTGTGCTCGACCAACCGCAGCGAATCATTCTCGAGTGGCCGGATGTGAATTTCCAGCTTGCTCCCGATTCTTTCCCCAAGGGAGTTGGTGTCGTCAAATCCCTGAGGGCGGGTATGGTCAGTCATGAACGCTCACGGGTTGTGATCGAACTATCGGAGCCTGCTTTGCCTTTGAAGATCCGCTCCGAACCGGTTTATTCGGGGGCAGCCCGGGAAATCATTGTCGAGTTGTTTCCGACCGGAAGAGCGCAGTTTGAAGAAGCGGTATCGAAGCGTCGGGAACAGGCGGCACGGAGGGACCAAGGGGCGCCTGAGTCGGCCGCAGGCGATCCGGTGGATCAACGTCCGCTGATTGTTATTGATCCGGGGCATGGCGGGCCCGATCTGGGCGCGACTGGGGTAACCGGCATTTTCGAGAAGGATATTGTCCTCTCTTTCGCCAAAGAATTGACGCGGAAGTTGAAAAACATTGGGGAGTTTCGGGTTGCGATGACGCGGGAGCGTGACGTGTTCGTTCCACTCGATGATCGGGTGAAATTCGCCCGGGCACGAGGCGCAAGCCTGTTTTTGTCCATCCATGCGGATACGCTTTCCGGCAACTCCGAGGTGCGGGGTTTGACGGTTTACACGGGCTCTGACCGGGCGAGTGATCCCGAATCAGCGCGGCTGGCAGAGTCGGAGAATCGGTCGGATATCGCCGCCGGCCTTGACGAAGCCCAATCTGTTGAAGCGGTCACGGATATTCTGGGCGATTTGATGATGCGGGAAACACGCGCCCATTCGAATTTGTTTGCGCGCACGCTTGTTGGCCAGATGACCAATGCCGCAAAACTCAACAAGAATCCCATCCGCTCGGCTGGATTTCGGGTATTGCGTGCGCCCGACATCCCTTCTGCATTGCTTGAACTTGGATATATTTCGAGCCCATCCGACATCGAACTGCTCACCTCCGTTGGCTGGACCGACCGGGCCACCGATCGCCTTGTGGGCGCGATCATGGACTTTTTTGAAGCGCGCCGAAACCTTGGCGGTGCGGTATCAATCGAGCCCTAGCCGTCTTTTGACCATATTTCTTGGTCAGTAGGAAAAGAGTTTGCAAAACTATCGCGTTCTGTTTGTTGACGCGGTATATCAAGCACAATGGATGACCTCGGTGTACTGCGAGGCCATGTTATTCAGGATCGGTTTTAGATCACCCTATGCGTCATATTCTTCGTCTGTTCGGTTTTCTCTTTACAGTTGGTGCAATCCTGTTCGCGGCCGGATCGGCGGTTGTCGGGGTGGTGCTTTGGCATTACTCGCAAGCATTGCCGGACTATACGCAATTGGCAGCCTATGAGCCTTCGGTAACGACGCGCGTCCATGCGGGCGACGGGAGCCTTCTGGCCGAGTATTCGCGCGAGCGGCGCCTTTACATCCCGATCCAAACCATGCCGAAGCGCGTGATCAATGCATTCATTTCAGCCGAGGACAAGAATTTCTACCGCCATGTCGGCATTGATCCCGAGGGAATTGCCCGTGCGGTAGTGAACAATATCGCCAATCCCGGGCGGCGGCAGGGGGCCTCGACAATCACGCAGCAGGTCGCCAAAAACTTCCTGCTCTCCAACGTTCAGACATTTGACCGCAAGATCAAGGAAATGCTGCTGGCGCTCAAAATCGAGACGGCCTTCTCCAAAGATCGTATTCTTGATCTCTATTTGAATGAAATCTATCTCGGCCTCGGTAATTACGGGGTTGCCGCGGCGTCGCTGAATTATTTCGGCAAGTCCGTTGATGCACTCACGCTGTCCGAGATCGCCTATCTCGCGGCACTGCCCAAGGCGCCGAACAATTATCACCCGTTCCGCAAAACGCAGGCTGCGCTTGACCGGCGAAATTACGTGATCGATCGGATGGTCGAAAATGGCTATGTGAGCAGCACAGAGGGTGACGAAGCCAAACAGAAAACGCTTGGCGTGCAGTTACGGACGGCGCCGGCAGGGTTGGCAAATGCCGGTTTCTTCGCCGAGGAGGTGCGGCGGGAATTATCGGACCGCTACGGCGAGAAAACGCTTTATGAAGGAGGTCTGTCGGTTCGCACGACACTCGACCCCAAGCTGCAATCGGCAGCCCGTCAGACCTTGGCTGACGGGCTTGTGCGCTATGATGAGTCGCGCGGCTTCCATGGGGTCGTGCAAAAAATCGATATTGCGTCGAACGATTGGGGCGTGGCGCTTGCGGCAGTACCGGTGTTGAACGATGTCCAGCCATGGCGTCTGGCGACAATTCTTGACGTTTCGGGCGATTTGGCGCGGATCGGATTGCAGCCGGGGAAAGACGCTTCGGGGCGCGTGCTGTCTGATCGTGAAACAGGTGTTCTCGCGGCCGATGGGCTGAAATGGACACGCAAGACGGCCAAACAACTTCTGGCGGTCGGTGATGTGGTGTATGTCGAGGCGATAGCAGGCAAGCCCGGCCAGTTTCGCCTGAGGCAGGTTCCGGATGTGTCGGGCGCGCTCGTCGCGATGGACCCCTATACGGGACGTGTTCTCGCCATGGTGGGCGGATTTTCTTTTGACCAGTCGAAGTTCAACCGCGCGACGCAGGCGCTTCGTCAGCCGGGTTCGTCATTCAAGCCGTTCGTCTATGCTACCGCCTTGGACAATGGCTACACGCCCTCGACACTTGTTCTTGACGCGCCGATCGAGATCAATGCCGGTCCGGGACAGGAAATCTGGCGCCCGGAAAACTTTGACAAGCAATCCTATGGTCTCAGAACGCTCAGATATGGCATCGAGCATTCAAAAAACCAGATGACCGTGCGCCTTGCCCAGGATATCGGCATGCCGCTTGTTGCGGATTACGCACAACGTTTCGGACTATATAATAATCTTCTCCCGGTCCTTGCGATGTCGCTTGGTGCGGGCGAGACGACCGTATTAAAGGTCACATCCGGCTATTCCATGTTCGTCAATGGCGGCAAACGCATCACGCCCACTTTGATCGACCGGATTCAGGATCGTTGGGGCAAAACGGTCTATCGGCACGATGCGAGGCAATGTCCCGACTGTTCGGCTTCGTCTTGGCAGGGGCAGACGGAACCAAAGCTCATCGACGCGCGCGAGCAGGTGATTGATCCGCTGACCGCCTATCAGATCACGTCGATCCTCGAAGGCGTTGTGATCCGTGGGACGGGGGCATCCATCGCCTCGGTCGGAAAGCCGTTAGCTGGCAAAACCGGAACGACAAACGACGCAAAAGATCTCTGGTTTGTGGGTTTCTCGCCTGATCTCGCCGTCGGCGTTTACCTTGGTTATGACAAACCGAAATCGCTTGGCAGTCAGGCACAGGCTTCAACCTATGCTGCGCCGATCTTTCGTGATTTCATGAAAATCGCTTTGGCGGATAAGCCTGCAACGCCGTTTCGTGTTCCCGCAGGCATCAAGCTTGTTCTCGTCAATGGTGAGACCGGTGGTCGGGCGGACAAGGGCGATGAAGGCTCGTTAATAGAGGCGTTCAAGCCGGGAACGGGCCCTTCCGATTTCCGGATCGTCGATGGATCGGCACCGAACGGAATTTTTCTTCCGACCCCTGAAACAGAGCGGGCCGTCGGCACGGGTACGGGCGGTGTCTATTGATCAATCTGCCCTGAAAACCCATTTCAGGGTTTACACGCTCGCAGTGGACGTCTACTCCTCGCCGCTCATCTTTTTAGGAAAGTCTTTTCCGTTATGCGCGCTGAAATTGAAAGCCTCGCCGAAGCCGCCAAGCAATCCATTGGATTGCTGAGGAGGCATCTTTGACGTCGATACCGCCACACGCAGGCTGAGCGAACTCAACGCGCTCGTCGAAAGCCCCGAACTCTGGAACGATCCGGAGAACGCGCAGAAACTCATGCGCGAGCGGACCGAGCTTGAAGATAGTCTCTCGTCGATCGGGCGTCTCGAAACCGACCTTGATGACGCCATCATGCTCATTGAAATGGGCGAGGCGGAAGGCGATGCTTCCATTATTGCCGATGCCGAACAGGCTGTTCGTACCGTTCAGACCGAGGCTGCACGCCGCCAGATCGAGACCTTGCTCTCGGGCGAGGCCGACCAGAACGATACCTATCTCGAAGTCCATTCCGGCGCAGGCGGCACGGAGAGTCAGGATTGGACCCGCATGCTCATGCGGATGTACACGCGCTGGGCCGAGCGCCGGAAATGCAAAGTCGAGGTAATGGATGTCGCCGATGGCGAAGAAGCGGGGATTAAAGGCGCGACACTTCTGATCAAGGGCCACAATGCCTATGGCTGGTTGAAAACCGAAGCCGGTGTTCACCGTCTCGTCCGGATCTCGCCGTTCGATTCGAATGCCCGCCGTCATACGAGTTTCGCCTCTGTCAGCGTCTTTCCCGTCATCGATGACCGCATCCTGATTGACGTTAAGGAATCAGATTGCCGGATCGATACGTTCCGCTCCTCGGGCGCGGGCGGCCAGCACGTCAACACGACGGACTCGGCCGTCCGTATCACGCATATTCCTTCCGGCATCGTCGTGGCCTGCCAGCAGGAGCGGTCGCAGCACAAAAACCGCGCAACGGCGTGGAACATGCTTCGCGCCCGGCTTTACGAAGCAGAACTGAAAAAGCGCGAAGAAAAGGCGATGGCCGATCAGGCCGCAAAAACCGATGTCGGTTGGGGCCACCAGATCCGTTCCTACGTGCTGCAACCCTATCAATTGGTGAAGGATTTGCGCACGGGTGTCACGTCGACGAGCCCCTCAGATGTTCTCGATGGCGCACTCGACCCCTATATGGAAGCAGCCCTCGCGCAACGCGTTTACGGCGGCGAAGTGGATGTTGAAGATATCGATTGAGGTGATGGCGGGGAGAATGCAAATTAACTTCCTTCTCCCGGCCGGGAGAAGGTGGCGCGGGACGCGACGGATGAGGGGCTGGCGCCCATCGCGTTGACCGCGAGGCCCTCACCCGTCTGCTCCGCAGACACCCTCTCCCTGAGGGAGAGGGGCTTTCTATCGTTTTTTACAGTTTTTGTGCCGCCGCCAAAACTTCCGCGGCATGGCCGTCGACCTTCACCTTCGGCCAGATCGCGGCGATTTTTCCGGTGCTATCGATCAGGAAGGTCGTCCGTTCAATCCCCATATACTTCTTGCCGTACATGCTTTTCTCGACCCAAACACCATAGGCTGCCAGCGTCGTTTTGCTCTCGTCTGCGGCCAGCGAAAAGCCGAGATCATATTTCTTTTTGAACTTGTCATGGCTCTTCGCACTGTCCGGCGACATTCCCAGAATGACTGTATTCACTTTTTCAAAATCTTTGCGTAACTGATTGAATTCAATCGATTCTTTTGTGCATCCTGACGTGTCATCTTTCGGGTAGAAATAGAGCACAATATTTTTTCCTTCGAGGGAAGATAGCGAAATCGAGGTTTCGCTATCACCCGGGAGCGTGAAATCGGGAGCCTTGTCACCGATCTTGAGAACTGCCGTCATTTTGCCTTCCTTTTATCGAATCATAGTAACAGTTAGATATACGCCATTCGTGTTTCGCTGGATTGCTTCAGTCCGGCAAGGTGTGTTCAGTACAATCATTGGCCACTCCCGCAAAAGTGCAGGGGTGCCATGGGATAAGCGAGTTGATACAAGATGGATCAAGCCGCCGACCCTACACCACCACAGAAATCGTCTTGGCGCCGGGTTTTCGGAAGAAAACGCAAAAAAGCCCATTGGTCGATCCGCCTGCCATATCATGGCCTCAAAATGATGGCCGAGATTGTTGGCGGAATTCTACTTGTCATCGGTATTGTGGGGGGCGTTTTTGTCTGGCAATTGTCAAGCGGGCCGATTTCCTATGAGGCGCTAACCCGTCAGATCGCACTCGGGCTGCAGGGCCGTCTGCCTGCAGGATTTTCCGTTCGGATATCTTCGGCCCAAATCAACGAGTTTTCCGAGGGGCTCGCGCTTTCCGTCAATGGTCTTGTCATTCGCGATGAGGGGGGCCGCACGGTGATCGCTTCGCCCCAAGCTGATATCAGTTTTGACGGATTGTCGCTACTCACAGGGCAGATCGTTCCACGAAGTATCGAATTTGTCGGCCTCTCGGTCGCGCTAGTCATACTTCCGGACGGGCGTGTCTCGATATCGACCGAGGTTCCGGCTTCCGAAACGGGTGCCCCATCTCCGGAGCAGGAGATTTCGACACCCGACTTGCAACCAACTGCGCCCACTGTGCCGCTGTCCCTTGTGTCGTTTGTGAATGCGATCTCAACGCCCGTCGGTCCTCTCAGCATTCTCGAACGCGCGGGAGTTCGCAACGGCTTGTTGCGGATTGACGACCAGCGCCGTGGTCGGGTCGTCCGGTATCATGATTTGCTTCTGTCCTATGCGCGCCCCGATCCTGCCGCTGTGGACCTGTTCGTGTCTGCGCGAGGCGATCATGGGGTCTGGACGGCACGAGGCACGTTGACGGGGGCGGCGGGAGAACCACGTCGACTTGCCATGCGCACGACTGATCTTGCCGTATCCGAACTGCTCGGATTTGCCGAGAAGGGTGTCGTTCCATTTCAGACCGATATGCCGCTTTCGATTGATGTGTCGGTTGATGTTGCAGCTGATGACACATTGCTGTCGGTCGATGGTGCGATCACCGGGGGTAAGGCCGCCCTGATTTTCGATGATCCGAAAGCGCCGCCCATGCAAATCGATGCCGTCAAAGGGGAATTCCGACTTCTTCAGGATGGCAGCCAGATCGCGATTCCGGCAATCGAACTCGTCAGCGGTGCCAGTAAATGGAGCCTGTCCGGCAAGATTGACGTGCCCAAAACCGTTAATGACGGTTGGCACTTTGCATTCGAGAGCAATGGTGCGACCCAGATCGAGGCAGGCAACCTCAAAAAGCCCGTTCGGGTGGACCGGTTCAATCTCGAGGGACGTGTTCTGCCGGGGTTCTCGGGGGCCGAGATTGAACGCATCGATATTCGCGGCCCCGATTTGTCAATTGCCGGTCAGGCCCGGTTCGGGAGCGTCAATGCGCATAACGGGTTGAAAATGACACTGACGGCGGGCCGCTCGAAAGCCCAGTTTCTTATGGCTTTTTGGCCTGTTCTGGTTGTCCCCGAGGTGCGTTCCTATCTGGGGACAGCGATTGAAGGAGGGATGATCGAAAATTTCTCCTACACGCTTGATCTCGACCCCGCAGGCCTCGCGGCAGCTTTGGCCAAAGAGGTGATACCAGACGGATCGGTTCTTCTCACGGCCGATCTGAGTGATGTCACCATGCGGATCGACAAGGATTTGCCGCCCCTCGTCGATCTCGCGGGGATTGTGACCGTCACGGGGCAGACGGTCGGCGTTGAATTGAAAAATGGTGCCATTGCGGTTGGTGGTAATCGGGTCTTGCCGGTGGTTCAGGGGACTTACCGTGTCGAGGATACGGCACTGGTCCCTGCGGTGGCGGATATCGTCTTCAGGATCAAGGGAGGGGCTGACGCTTTCGTGGCTGGGCTGAAAAGCCCGGCCCTGCGAACCGTGTCTGCGATCTCACTCGATTCATCTGCCGT
>Ga0209358_10000551_pt1 | contig 32563 bp, 18 predicted proteins | sample LauGreFa1BDMLBSN_2_FD_187574 | JGI IMG/M metagenome (GOLD analysis project Ga0209358, IMG submission 187574) | Freshwater lake microbial communities from Lake Michigan, USA - Fa13.BD.MLB.SN (SPAdes) (version 2) | ecosystem: Environmental > Aquatic > Freshwater > Lake | place: Lake Michigan, USA... | reverse complement strand
ATTTGAAAATGCGTCGAAAAGACACTCCAATACATGCGGACTGTTTGGCGAAAGTCGCACTTTCACTCAGGCATCGTGGAGAGCAAAACAACGTCGCACTTTCAGACATCGGTCGAAATGGGCATGAAAAGCGTAGTAAGAACAATAAGAACATCGATAAGAACAACAAGCAATGACTTGGGTCGGAAAACGCCTCATAATGCCATCAAAATGGTCATTAGAGTCGATTGCGTTGCATTCAAACACCCCAGACACTGCTTCGTTTGGGAGTATGAATTGGAAACGTGCCATCTTCATGAACTTTACCCCTCCCAAATGAAGATTTTGGAAAGCCGAACCAACCTTCCGGAACGCGTTTTCGAAGCACTTTTCAAGGGCGTGAGTACCCTATTTGGGCTACGAATCGTTGAAAAGTGCTTCGAAAACGCGTTCCGGACGGTTGGTTCGGCCTTCCAAAATCTTCGTTTGGGGAGCATAAACTTGCCCAATCCGGCATGGCGATTCTCGCACGTGCTGTATTCCACATGGTTACATCCATTTGTCGCACGAGTTGCACCCTATCGAGTAGTATCGACCGGTTTTCAGTCGCCCACCTACCCCAACTAAACCGACACGCAACCGACGGCGCGCTTGCTCGTGTACCCCCCACCACCGTACCCCCCACCCACGACGACGCCACTGATCACCTCCACCGACTCGTCGAGACCACGCGACTCCCACGGCTCGGTCGTCGCGTGCAGCCGCTCAAACAGACTCTGGACGTCGTAAAACGACTGGATGGAGTTGTACAGCCGCCGGTACGACCCGTCGCTCGCCACGCACGCGTAGTGCCGACTGAGCATCGCGTCGCCCCCGCGCTCCCGGACGAACCGGTCGTAGAACGACCGGAGGTTGTTCTGCAGAAAGTCGGTGTCGTCGACGTCCGACGGCCGCATCCGCGTCAGCAGCGAGAACCCCGCCAGATTGGTCGGCACCTCGTTCGCGTCGCACAGATCGGCGACGGTGTAGAACTCGACGTGCACGTAAAAGACGTCGTCGCGCGCGTCGCGATGCTGCACGTGGGCGTGCAACCCCAGGTTCTGGTGCAAGTCGGCGATGCACAGCTGCATCGTCACCTCGGACGACACGCTGCGCGTGACCTTGAAGAACCGGCTGTAGTGCGTCATGAACTCCTTGACGCGCGAGTGGAGCACGTACTGCAACTCGATGTCGCCGTGGTAGTCGTCGAGGCTGAAGTAGCACCGCGGGTGCGCGTCGAGCCGGTCCAGCAGCTGCCGGACGTGGAACGTAAAGTCGGTGTTCTTCTCGTACGTCATCTCGCGCGAGGTCGCGAGGAGGCTCGTCGTGCGCGCGCGGTGCTCGACCGACGCCTCGACGCCCTCGACTTGCACGCCGCCGCTCACGCCGGCCTCCTCGTCCGAGTGGTTGTGCTTCTTGTAGAGGATGCGCTTTGCGCCAAGCGCCTCGAACACCTGGATGTACAGCAGCACCTTGACCTGGTTGCATACTTGGTTGTACAGCTCGAGCGGGACGTACAGGAAGGCGTGCTTGACGCGCAGTTTCTTGTACAACTGCAGCGGGACCATGCCACCCTCGTAAAACGCGACGAACACGTACTGCGCGCAGTACTCGGCGCATCGTCGGTAGTCGTCGGTCTCCGGCGGGTGCGCCGCGCGGCACGCCCCTTCGACGGAGGTGCGGTGGACCGTCTGCAGCCTGGCGCGTTCGTGCGGCCGCAGCATCCAGAACCGAGTGGGCGAGTCTTCGACGGCCGAAGACGCCAACTTTCGAATCGTGCGCAGCGACTGCGCGGTCCGATAGCGCCCCCACCAAGACGTGCACGGGCGCCCGTCGACGTCCGGGATGAACATGAGAAACAAGGGCAGTTTCCGGTGGAGGTCGTCGCCACACCGCCTCACGCACTCGCGCTGCACCCGCTTCTGCGACTTGGCGACATGTGAGAAGACGCTGTCTCTCATTACCATTTCCCTTTTGTTATCATTCAGCGTGTTAAAAGATGTTCGCTGTAGTGAAAGAGCCATCCGATGTTTGCGCACTGGACGCGAGCGCGCGCCAACGCAGGGGAGTCGGCGACGCGTCGCAACCGCACTAAACACGGGACACCGGGGACACTGCCGCTGTGGTTCGACGCGGTCGACGAGCGCGTTCGGTCGGTCCTCGCAAAACTGGGGCGTACGCCCGATGAGGCGCTGGATGGTGGTGATGCGCGCAGTGACCAGCGCTTGCGACGTGGGGGACACACAACACTCACAGTCGACGACATGGAGACAACATCAAGGACGGACACCGCGAGAGAGAGTCACTTGGCATGTAGACACCCCACGGACACTGCCATCATGCCGATGTGTCTGTCGAACTCACAACATGATAGCATGCCGATGTGTCTGTTGAACTCACAACATGATGGCATGCCGATGTGTCTGTCGAACTCACACGGTGATGCCATGGAGATGTATTGTCAAACTCACAAGATGATGGCATGTAGATGTGTCTGTCGAACTCACAACATGATAGCATACCGATGGCGACCCAGCCCGTGTTGAAGAGCGTGCATGCGCCCGTGTTGAAGAGCGTGCATGCCAGCATGCCACGAATTGTCAGCCCGTGTTAAAGAGCGTAAATGGTGATATACCACTGATAATGCCAGTCGAACTAACAACATGCCGAGGTGCATGTCTAACTCACAATATGATAGCATGGTAATGTATTGTTAATCAAAATCCTGCCAATACGGACGAATTTCCTCCAAACATTTAAACAAAATGCACGTGCAAAGACTGTGCGACTTTTAGCAAATGACCTTTGGACGGATTGTGATTAAACTCTATGGTCCCCAAACGAAGATTTTGGAAGGCCGAACAAACGTTTCGGACCGTGTTTTCAAAGCACTTTTCAATGGTCCGTAGCCCAAATGGAGTACTCACGTATGTGAAAAGTGCTTTGAAAACACGGTCCGAAACGTTTGTTCGGCCTTCCAAAATCTTCGTTTGGGGATCATAAACTCACAACATGATAGCATGGTGATGTATTGTCAAAACATGGTAATGTATTGTCAAACTCACAACATGATAGCATGGTGATGTACTGTCAAAATGATACTCACAGGATGATGATATCATGCCGATGTGTAGGTCTAACTCACAACATGATAGCATGCCGATGTGTAGGTCTAACTCACATGATAGCATGCAGATGCGTCTGTCGAACCCACACGGTGATTGCATGCCGATGGTGGCCCAGACCGTGTTGAAGAGCGTGCATGCCAGCCCGTGTTGAAGAGCGTGCAATGTCAGGGCAACATGCAACTACGAAACCTGAAAATTTATGATTTATAACAACGTGAATATCAGGCTGGTGTTGAAATCGACATTTCCGATTCCGTAGTTGCATGTTGCACTGGCGTGCATGCCAGCCCGTGTTGAAGAGCGCTCATGCCAGCCCGTGTTGAAGAGCGTGCATGCCATTAATTTATGACGCCCAAACGAAGATTTGGAAGGACGAACAAACCAAACCGTCCGGAACATCTTTTCGACGCACTTTTCAAGGACGTGAGTACTCGATTTGGGATAAGAATCGTTGAAAAGTGCGTCGGAAAGATGTTCCGGACGGTTGGGTTTGTTCGGCCTTCCAAAATCTTCGTTTGGGGAGCATGGATTTGCCAGGCTGCAGCCCAGCCCGTGTTAAAGAGCGTAAATGGTGATATACCAGTCGAACTAACAACATGATATCATGCCGATGTGCATGTCGACCTCACAGCAGGATAGCATGCCGATGTGCATGTCTAACTCACAGCATGATAGCATGCCGGATAGCATGGTGATGTAGTTGTCAAACTCACACGGTGATATGGTATCATGCTGACGTGTCCGTCGAAATCACAACATGATACTGTTTCATTGTGATGTAGTTGTCTAACTCATAGTCACTTCAAGACTCACTTTCAAACGGTGATATGATACCATGCCGATATGTCTGTCGATTCAGTGTATAACTCACAACATGATGGCATGGGCGATGCGTGGTTTAAGGGCAGGTGTAGATACGCAATAGAGGAGAGACGATGCAGCAGTTCACCGTCGCGAAACGCAACGGTGTGATGCAATACACCGACATGGGTGGCTATGAAAGTCGAAACGCGTCGTGCATGTGGTGCATCAACCAGGCGAACCTGCACTTCGGGTGGGACGACTTTCCCGAGCTTGTAATTCACACAGGAGACTACGAGCCGTCGCCGACCGTTTACACCTTTAGCAAGCACAACAGCACGGTGCGGACGGTGCCCGATTTCAACTTCCACGCCTGGCCCGAGGTCGGAATCGACGACTACGACCAAACGGTCGATGCGGTCCACGAGCGTGGGCTCCAACCCGCCGTGCAGCACAAGGTGGGCTGGATTGGCAATCTGCACACGTGTGCGACGCGCCAGGCGATGTTCGACATCGGACGCAGGCGTCCGGACTTGTTCGACATCCGCGAGATGCAGTGGACCAACTCCGGGCAGACCAGGTTGGGCAGCACGCAGTACATCTCGCTGCCCGACCTTGTAGCCGAATACAGCATTCTGGTCGATATCGAGGGCAACGGCTACTCGGGGCGACTCAAGTACTTGCTGTGGTCGCATCGACCGTTGTTGATCGTCGACCGCCCCCATCGGGAGTTTTTCTTCGACGCGTTCGAGCCGTGGGTACACTACATTCCGGTCGACCGGACGTGCAGCGACTTGCGGGAGAAGGCGCAGTGGTGCGTCGATCACTACACCGAGGCCATGCAGATGGCCGAACGAGCGTATCAGAAAAGTCGCGAAACGTTGACGAGACTCGCGTGCTATCGACAATGGGACCGGGTAGTCGCCGAGTGGCGCCGAGTGGCGCAGCAGTGCACCAAACCCGAGCGTGTAGAGGGGCTAGCAGAGTTAATGGTCGCTCGCACGATGATGGATGATGCGTGGATGGCCCCGCAAGCAATCGGCGTGGTCGCCGCGTTGGTCGGACGATCGGCCTCCGGATGAGCGGTCGCTCCGACTTACCCGCCCGTGATTTCCAAACGAGGCGTGAGTCCAGTAGCACACGCTTGCATGCGCAGTCGGTCCCGCTCGTCGCTTTCGACGTGCAACAGCCACGAGTCGTACGCATCGAGCGTCTGGCGGTGGACGTCGACCGGCGGGAGCAACGCTGGTCCGTCTACCGACGCGGTGGGACCGCCCGCACACGCCTGCACGCGCAGTCGGTCCCGCTCGTCGCTTTCGACGTGCAACAGCCACGAGTCGTACGCATCGAGCGTCTGGCGGTGGACGTCGACCGGCGACGTCGGTCGCAACGCGAGTTCGGGAACGGAGGCATGGCGACCGGTGGTGCACGTAAGCACGCGCAGACGCGACAGATCGCCACTGTCGACTGGCGCGTCCGTAGCGCGAGTTGAGTCAGCTGACTCAGTTGAGTCGAAATGACATCGCTGACGTTCCATTTATGGAAAGCGACGAACGCTTCAAATCAGTTTCGGGATGGTCTCGCATCGAACACCGACGGTCCTGGGCGACGGATGTGTCGGTCGATTATGGTCCGGATCGAACTGACGAGGCAAGACTCTCCTACAGGATTGTGCGCAAGCGTCGTACGTAACGGTTCGTTAACGGTACGCACTCGGATAAATGTCAAGTTAAATGTCGCATGCGCAAGTGCTGTGTTTGTTCTTGTGGTTCGTGTGTTCCCTGTGTGCGCTCTGGTGTGTAAAAACGCAAGCGCACACGGTCAAATCGGGGGGAACCGTCGAGCGCCCATTCTACAACATCGTCAATCTCGTGATTTACGACGAACGGAATGCACACGAGCGAGAGATGAAGAGTCAACTACAGCGACTGCTTCGAGATGCCGACCACGGCTCGACCAATTCGACGACAATTCGGCAGCTGTTTATATCCTGTGACCCGGCGTGCGCCGACGTCGCGCGAGAGAGCGGACTCAGTGGGGAGTCCACTGGGGACATGCTTCACGTTGGATGCGAAGAGTCCTATGTGCCAGGTATTTTGCAGAAGACGGTCAAATCGATGCAGTTCTGCCTGGAGACACTCGACTTTGACCTTCTGATTCGTAGCAACGTGTCGACCGTCATCGACTTTGGTCGGTTGCCGATGCCCGAGTTGCTCACACACGCGCGGCGGTCCCACGGCGAGCTCCTCTACGCGTCCACGAGCGTCCTTCACTTTGGCGAGCAAGGCCGAGACGACGTGGCGTTTGCATCGGGAACCAACATCATCCTGAACCGGCAAGCGGCGGAGCACGTCGTGACTCACTCGGATGCCCTCGACATGCAAAAGCCCGACGATGTGGCGATCGGTGAGCTCTTCCAGGGTGTAGCCACGCCGCATCAGACGTCGACGCGGATGACGTGGAATGACGACGACCCGCTCGGCGTGGTGTTCCGTAATCGCGATGCCAACGAAAACCGGTCGATCGACGTGCGACGGATGGAGTCGATTGTGAACAGGATCATCGACAGGCATCCATTGCCACGCGCAACGTGAGTGACATGACTCACGTTGCGATTTCGATAGACCCACCGTCGGTTTAGGCCCTAAACGTTAGGGTATGGAACCGAGCAAAACGTCGCACGTTTTCATCCATCGCACCTTTGTAAACACACGTGTGAATTTATGCTCCCCACTGAGTCCCCAAACGAAGATTTTGGAACGATGAACAAAAGATGCAATGCGGAGATTCGATTGAGTTTTCAACGATTCGTAGCCCAAATCGAGTACTCACGACCTTGAAAAGTATTTCGAAACTCCGCATTTCATCTTTTGTTCATCGTTCCAAAAATTCGAATCGACATCCGAACGAGTCGTTCGATGACATGTTTTCGAAGCACTTTTCAAGGATGTGAGTACTCTATTTTGGGCTACGATGCATTGAAAAGTGCTTCGAAAACATGTCATCGAACGAGTATTTGACCGTCGTCGGGGATTTCGGGGTCTGAGCGACAGTGATCGTAGCCCAAATTATGTAGCCACATCTTCGTTTGGAAGGCATAAATTTATGCGCCCCAAACGAAGATTTTGGAAGGTCGACCAACTTTTCAGAATGCGTTTCATCTGCATTTCATCTTTTGTTCCACCTTCCAAAATCTTCGTTTGGGAGGGGTACAATTCATAAACAATTCGTAGCCCAAATCCTGTACTCACACCATTGAAAAGTGCTTCGAAAACGCGTTCTGAAATGTTTGTTCGGCCTTCCGAAATCTTCGTTTGGGAGGGTTAAAATTTCCTTAGAGTGTACCGTTGTGAAAATTTACCCCTCACAAACGAAGATTTCGGAAGGCCGAACAAATATTTCAGAACGCGTTTTCGAAGCACTTTTCAAGGGCGTGAGAAGTTCACTGAGTACAGGATTTGGGCTACAAAACGTTGAAAAGTGCTTCGAAAACGCGTTCTGAAATGTTTGTTCGGCCTTCCGAAATCTTCGTTTGGGGAGCATAAAATTCACAATAGCACGGTGAACAAGAAGAAAACGATGGCGGTACGAAATCCAATATATAATATAGTATATGTACACATAACCAATATAGACAAAACCAATATACATAAAACACACAAACTCTGACCTAAGCAGCGTCGATAGGAGTCCTCCTGCGCTTTCTCGTCTTGACGTGCTCGCACCTTCGCCTCACGTTCAAGTCGGGCCCGCTCCACTTTCTGTGCTTGCTCCTCTTGCCGAGCTTTCTCATCTTGCCGTGCTCGCGCCTCCACCTCACGCTCAAGCCTTGCTTTCTCGTCTTGCCGTACTCGCACCTTCGCCTCACGTTCAAGTCGGGCCCGCTCCACTTTCTGTGCTTGCTCCTCTTGCCGTGCTTTCTCATCTTGCCGTGCTTGCTCCTCTTGCCGTGCTTTCTCATCTTGCCAGGCCTCACGGTCATCGTCCGTCGCGTAGGGCGATTCGTACGCTAGATTCATCGCCATGTCCCCTGAAAAATTTTGCTTGCAGATTTGGCATGTCTTCCACGCGCTTTCACCACGATATGGCTGTTGAAAACGCGCACTCGTGACCAAGCATGCGACGTGGGCCAGGCCATTGTCCGAACGACATCCACATCCAGTATGTAACGGTGGTGGAGAAGACTCGTAGCATATGACGCAGCATCCGTGTGCAGGCGGTTTCAACTGGCACATCGATTGCAAGTGTGCATTCCTATCGGTTACAGACGCACCGCATGAGAAAACGCCGCCTGAAAATCCGGACTCGGCGCATCGCCTGCAATGGTGGACAGATGCAACTCCTCTTGTTGTATTGATGTAATAAACGGCGGTTGATGTCATCCCAATTGAATCTAGCGACTGCAACCTTTACACTTTAAATCAGTTTGCGTCAGTCTCATAGCTCAATATAGACTACAAAAGAAAGACACCATTGTGGCGAGCAAAAAAGTCGCACTTTCACGCCTCGGTCGAAAGTGGCATGAAAAGGTTGATAAGAAAAATCGATAACAAAAGCAATGATTTGGGTAGGAAAACCCATGAACAGGTAACGAAAATGACAAGTAGAGTTGAGATGCGTACATTTCCATCCCCAAATCATTGCTTTTGTTGTTATCGATTTTCTTATCTACGATTTTCATACGTGCTTTACCCGATGCGTGAAAGTGCGACTTTTTTGCTCGCCACAGTGTCCAAAATCTTCGTTTGGGATGGGTAAAATTTCACTGCAAAAGAGAAAAGAACCGTCGATAACAAAAAGCAAGTATTTTGACACAGTCATGCGCCCAAACGACGATTCTGGAAGGCCTAACAAACCTTTCCGAGTGCGTTTTCCAAGCACTTTTCAACGATAAATAGAGTACTCAGTACTTTTACTCCACTCAAACGAAGATTTTGGACGGTCGGATGAATGTTTCAGAATGCTTTTTCGAAGCACTTTTCAATGGTTTGAGTACTCGATTTGGCTACAAAACGTTGAAAAGTGCTTCGAAAACGCGTTCTGAGATGTTTGTTCCTCCTTCCAAAATCCTCGTTTGGGGCGCATAACTTTGAAAAGTGCTTGGACAACGTACTCGGAAGTGAGTCGGAACGGGTTCGTTCGGCCTTCCTGGCCGATGCATGTCGCATTACACGCAGACAGCTCCACGTTCCGCGATCTCCGAAAATTCGACCCGATGAAGCACCTCCAATTCTATGCTCCCCAAACGAAGATTTGGGAAGGATGAACCAAAGATGAAATCCGGATTTTCGAACGACTAGATATGTCGACTAACACGCACGGTCCTTTAACACGGCTTGAAGGCAGGCCCGGCTGATGCGATACGATTCTTCTACGGGCACAAGACACTCATAATAATATGAAGATGCGACTATCATCTTGTGATTTCGACAGACACGTCGTCGTCGTCATGCTATCATCCATGATCCATCTAGAGATATCGACTAACACGCAAGCCCATTTAATCTTCTATAAAGCAGGCCCGGCTGATGCGATACGATTCTTCTACGAGCACAAGACACTCATACTAATATGAAGATGCGACCATCATCTTGTGAGTTTCAAAAGACACGTCGCAGTCATGCTATCATCCATGTGGGAAACAACATTTCCGCGAAATACCCACGCCGGATTTTGTAAGTAAATGTACGAATCCAACATACCATCTAGTATAGGATACGGTCGTAAAGTCCTTACAAAATCCGGCGTGGGTATTTCGCGGAAATGTTGTTTCCCACATGGGCTATCATCCATCTAGAGATTTCGACTAACACACACGCCCCTTTAACACGGCTGGCACGCACGCCCCTCCCCTTTAAGACGGATGCGATACGATTCTTCTAGAGGAAGTGCATTCGAGCACATAATCGCCGTGTTATAATATCTTGCGATTCAGAAATACACACTATCGTCATGCTACCATTATCTTGTGATTTTGACAGACGCATCGTCGTGCTATCAATCCATCATCTAGAGATGTCGACTAACACGCACGCCCTTTAACATGACTGGCGCGCACGCCCATTTAACACGGCTAATGCCATGCGATTCTTCGAGGGCACACGGTCTTCATGCTAATATGACCATACTATCATCATCTTGTGATTTCGACAGACACATCGTCGGCATGCTATATGTGCCTATCATCTTTTGCTTTCGACAGACACATCTTCATGCTATAGTCCATCTAGGATATGTCGACCAACACGAGTCGCGGTACGCCCCCTTTAACACGGCTGGAAAACACGCCCCATCCTTCCCAGGTCTTTTTTGGGGAGCATAAACTTAATTATCCCCACAAACATGCTTGGGAAGGATGAACAATTTACGGTATGGAGAACAAAAAATGGCGCAATTTCGCACCCACTACTTAACGAAGGGACTTTCATACGTGAGTACTCAAAAATCAGGCCAATTCGACACTTTCCTGATTGTTGAGTACTCACGTATGAAAGTCCCTTCGTTAAGTAGTGGGTGCGAAATTGCGCCATTTTTTTGTTCGCTACATCGGTCGCGCGTGAATCACCACGTCTCGGGGTACATCTGCGCCGAGACGCCTCCGCCCGCGGGGGACGACCCGACCGCTACGGGAACGTAGCCCTTGACCGGCGCGATGAGCATCGCCGGGTCGACGCGGACTAGGGTTTTCGTCCAATGGCTCCGGCGTGTCTGCCCGGCGAAAGTCGTCGTCGAGAGGCACTCGAACCGCGCCTGTACCTCCTGGAGCTTGGCGGGAGAAAAGTCGTCGGGAAAATCGACCGCGAGAGACGCGATCGCGGGCTGCTCGATGAACTTGACCAAGCCGTACCGCACTATCGTCCCGTCCTCGAGCGTGACGGTCTCGATGCCGTTTTTCGCTCGTGCCTTGACGTACGCCTCGAGGGCGGGATTATCGAAGGCGACGGGCCGCGATCCCGACACGAACTCACGCCCGAGGAGCGGCCCGGTTACGCTCGTCTCGGGGACGGGCACGCACATGCGCCGTTCGACTTTCTTCCCTGTCCCGTTCTCGATCGGGCCGCCGGGGTACAACTCATTCGTCTGAGCGTAGTACCGCCCGAGCGTTTTTCCAGCGTCGCTCCCTTCGACGACGAGTGCGTCCCCCGACACGGTCAAACGCGCGTCGATCTTCAAAATGTCGTCGATCTCTTTGACGTTTTCTTGCACCACACGCTTCACGCCGACCTCGAACTTCGCCGGGTGGATCACCGCCGCCTTGGGCACCAGCGTGACCGTTTTCCTCGCCAGAAACTGGGCCTTCACCTGTGCGTAGTTCCGCTCGGTGAAGAACGACGCGTCGGCGAGCCACGCGCTGCCGGCGGCGGGCATCCGGATTTCGGGCACTTTCCAGACCATCGATCCCTCGGTGGCGTCGGTGGTGAATGCGCAGTTGATGTTTGGAACTTCGCCTCCCACCGACATGGAGAGGGTTTCGTTATCAGCATTGAAATGCGACGGCCCGTTGAAGCCGAGGCCGGCACTGACGTCCGTTATGCCGTATTCCGCAGGCAGTCTATTGTCCTCGTCGAGCCTTCGTTTTGACCAGGACGCGATCCGACGCGCAAAGAACTGTGGAGGGTAGCAACACACTGGACCGCTAAAGTTCGCAGCGTCGGCGAAGAACGTCCACGTGAGCGGGTCCTTGGCGACCCCGGAGCTTGCGAATTCGAACAATGGCAGCGCGAGCCAGCCGGCTCCGAAGAGTCCGCCTTCGTCCGCCTGCGGGAAACACATGCCGTACGGCGGGAGCAGCAGAGTCTCACTGAGCACGACGCGTGCGAGGTACTTGAACGGGAGCCCGCGCTCGAAGAATCCAAAGCCACCGAGCGTGTCGCTGAGCATGTTGTAACGGTGCGACGACGCTGCAACGTGGTACCGGACGCCGCCGTACTTCTCGGAGATGAAGAAGCCCCCCTCGATAGACCCCCAAGGCCACGAGCCCGAGCCGGTGGAGATGCCATCTTTCGCTTGGATCCACTGCCCCGAAGTTCCGTAATGGTCCTTACGGGAGATGCGCGCAAAAAGCCTCCCCATCGGTCTGTACTGCATGAGACCGAGTAAGCGCCTGTCTCCTGGACCGGCTTTGAAGTCGATTGACGTGGTGAACACGTGACCCGTCATCATCGCGGTCGGAGCGCCTGTCGGGTTGCCCGTCGACACGACGGGCGCGGTTCCTTTACAAAACTTGAGGCACCAATCTCCCGCCTTTTTACCGGTTTGCTCGGTCCAGTCGGCTCGGGAGTCCGGATTTTCGTTCACATCCAGGCACGTTTGCCAATGGTACGTGTTCATCCATATTCCATCACTGCGACATTGCCCAAGATCTTGACCGTGTGATGATATCCACGCTGGAGTGGCTGGGGTGGATGGAGCGGTCGCTATCCACGAGCCCCAAGTGCGAAAAGCCTGATAATCGGTGCCACGTGTGGTCGATTGAGTGGTCTCTGGCGTTGTCGATGGCGTGCTCGATGGTTTGGTCGCTGGCGTGGTCGATGGCGTGGTCGATGGCGTGGTCGCTGGTTTCTTGGCCGATGACTTGGGTGAACGCGTGGTCGCTGGTTTCTTGGCCGATGACTTGGGTGAACGCGTGGTCGCTGGTTTCTTGGCCGTCTTCTTATGCGGCTTCGCCTTACCACCACCAATGAGGGATGGAATGACATAACTACCTCGCAGGCTTAACCACGCCAAAATGGCCAATAAAAACACCAAAAAATACAACATCCACATCGTCATAGAGTCGAGTGGCATCATTTACTATACTTGTATGAGATAAATTTTGTTTCGGAAGAGCCAAGTCATGCTCCAAAACGACAGATTGCGAAAGGATGAACAACTCGCTCGAATAGACTACTCACGCAAAGGGCTTCTAAAATCTGCATTTTTCGCTCCTCAGAAGGACGTCCAGCGAAGATTTTTGGAAGGCCGAGCCAACCTTTCCGTGAATTTTCGAAGCACTCTTCAGCTCTGTCCGAATCACGATGATTGGGTCGTGTAGCACTACTACTACACGACCCAATCTACTGAGTCACCGACAATGGCCAGTCAGGGTATGCAAGGTCCGGCTTTAGTGGCCTCGCCATGCCATTCGCTTGTGTGCGATTCCCACCGCAGTAAGCCAGCTTGGTGTCGGCTCTCCATCGGGACACAACGCGCGCGTATGACGATTGTGTCTGTCGAAATCGCAAGATGATGATAACATGATTGTGTCTGTCGATTCAGTGTCGAAATCACAATAACATGACGATTGTGTCTGTCGAAATCGCAAGATGATGTAACATATCGACTGTGCTCCCGTCGAAGAGCTGCATCACAGTTTTAAAGGGCGTGCGTGCCGGCCATGTTAAAGGGCGTGCGTGCGAGCCGTGTTAAAGGGCGTGCGTGGCCGTAGTGCATGCTTGCGTGTTAGTCGACGCGACGACACCTCATGATGATAGAATGACGATGAGTGGTCATGAGCCATTGATGAAGATGCGCCTGTCGAAATCAAAAGATGATACTATGATAGTAGCAGGACGACGATTGTGTCTATCTAAATCACAAGATGATAACATGAAGATTGTTTGCCGTAGAAAAATCGTATCGCATCAGTCGTGTGACTCGTGTTAAGGGGCGTGCGTGGCTGTCGTGTTAAAGGGCGTGCGTGCCGGCCATGTTAAGGGGCGTGCGTGGCTGTCGTGTTAAAGGGCGTGCGTGCCGGCCATGTTAAGGGGCGTGCGTGCGAGCCGTGTTAAAGGGCGTGCGTGGCAGTAGTGCATGCTTGCGTGTTAGTCCGCCGAACTTAGTCGAAGCGACGACACCTCATGATGACGAATCATTGACGATGCGTCTGTCGAAAATCATAAGATGATGGTAGGCATTGGTAGCATGACGATTGTGTTCCCGAAGAAGAAGAGTCGTATCGCATCAGCCATGTTAAAGGGCGTGCATTCCATTCCAACCGTGTTAAAGGGACGTGCGTGCCACACGACGACATCTCTCGATGGATGATAGCAACGACGATGCGTCTATCGAAACCAAAATGTGGATATGCACCTATAGCATGACGACGATGTGTCCGTCGAAATCACAAGATGATGGTAGCATGACGATTGTGCTCCCGTAGTAGAAGATTCGTATCGCATCAGCGTAGTGTTAAAGGGCGTGCGTGTTCGCCGACATCTCTCGATGGATGATAGCAATGACGATGTGTCTTAGTGTCTGTCGAAATCACAAGATGATGATAAACCATGCTCCCCAGTGAGTCCCATACGAAGATTTTGGAAGGTCGAACAGACACTCATCTGGTCATGTTAGATTTTCTACAGACACATCGTGATAACCGCGACCATGATACACTTTGCCTCTCGCATTCCAAACAACACGGCATTCTACGACGCCCCTTAGCACGACCTGATACGACGCCCTTTACATGGCCCAGGTGCGAGCGCGTTCCAGCCGCGTTGGAAGGGCGTGCTTTGCGTTCCGAGCCTAGTGGAGACCAACAAATTGCGCAATTTCAGGCCTCCACTTAAGGAAACCAGTTTAGTACGGTCACAACGGTGCGAGTACTCACATGTCATTTTATGTTCGTTGAATTCGTGTAGAAATTTATGCTCCCCAAACGAAGATTTTGGAAGGAAGAACAAAAGATGAAATCCGCATTTTCGACTGACTTTTCAATTGTTAGTAGCCCACTAACGCCCTTGAAAAGTGCTTCGAAAATCCGGATTTCGTCTTTTGTTCATCCTTCCAAAATCTTCGTTTGGGAGGGATAAAATTGGACCAAATATGAGAACTCACATCATACTCAACCGCGTTCCTTAAGTGGGGCCTGAGATTGCGTCCCAGCAGTGTGGCGAGCCAACAAGACATCGATAAGCACACTGGTTCCCAGTCGTGCATTCTTGCGCGTTAGTCAACATGTCATGATGAAGCCAAGCCTTGTGTCGGTCGAACAGTGAAAAACTGCGTGCGTAACAGCACCAGCATGCGTCTCTCATCCACGACGCACCGCTGTTGCACAATTCTCTTTCGACAATTAAAGAAAATATTTATAATAAATGGCAGTCAACGCAACACAACCGGCATCGCCCGGCAAAACGTCCAAGGTCGGAAAGGCGACCACTGGAGGACCACAGGAAGATGGTGGTAAAGTAAGTAGCGGCATATTTACACGTGCATTCTTCAATGACAATTGCGCATCGGATAATGACAACACCTTCATTCCTAAGAGCACCGTTTGCTTCGTCTTCATTCTCGTCTGCTGTATCATTTACCCGGTGTTGACGTTGCTCCTCACCGCGATAAAGTACCGAAACACATCGCCCCATGTCCGTGCCGAACATCGGGCGAAATTATTCGCATCGATTGGTCTTCAGATTATCATTCCCATCATCAGCGGCCTCATCATGTACGGGGCGTACGACACGTGCAACGCGCTGTACGCCTACGGAATCGGCGTCGCCATCTGCACTGTCAGCTGGTTTTTGAACATCTTTTGGCTATTGTCGAACCTCGATGGCGCGTGGTAATGCGCGACGTCGTTGCGTGTTGAGACGTCGCAACGGTCATTGGAGCACTCGCTCACAGAGGTCCTGTCGGTCGCCAATGTCCCCCACCCAGAGCGTGGTGTTGCTAAATTAGAGTAAAGCCGATAGTGGACATGACTCGAACCCACGATGCGGTGTAACATTTTCAGCGGAACAAAATTTGCGTGAGTTCGCACCCACGACTTGACGCAGAAACCTTACATCCCAAACGAAGACTTTGGGAGGATGAACAAAAGATGAAATGCAGCGTTTCGAAGCACTTTTCAAGGGCGTGAGTACTCAATTGGGACCACGAACCATGGAAAAAGTGCGTCGAAACGCTGCATTTCATCTTTTGTTCATCCTCCCAAAGTCTTCGTTTGGTGAGAATAAGTTACATGCTGCATAATTTTATGCTCCCCAAACGAAGATTTGGGAAGGAGGAACAAAAGATGAAATCCGGATTTCGAAGGAAGCACTTTCCAAGGGCGTGAGTACTCGATATGGTCTACGCGCCATTGAAAAGTGCTTCCTTCGAAATCCGGATTTCATCTTTTGTTCATCCTTCCCAAATCTTTGTTTGGGAGGGATATAATTGGCAATCCGCAAAAGTCGCTTGGCGGAGTCCGCCAGTTGCTCCCACGTTTTGTATTTGGAAGGTCGAACCGACCTTTTAGAATGCGTTTCCCGGAGAAGCACTTTACTTTGCAGGGGTGTGAGTGCTCTATTTGGGCTAAGAATCGTTGCAAAGTCGGCGGACTCAACACTGAGTCAACAGTGATTCAACCGTGAGTCAACCGTGAGTCGACACACTGACGCCACCTACAGTGGTCGGGGTTTTACCACGACGATCGCACTCGCGGGTATCTTGCGCATGTTTTGCCACGTCGAAATGTCAAACGCCTTATCCCACTCGGGCGTCGCTTGGGAACCGACGAGTCTGCATGCGTCCGCGCCTTGCGCTTTATATACGTGTCGCTTCGGCGTGCTGTTGACCGAAAAGTGCGTTTGCAGCCGATGGGGCGATTGGCTTACAACACGCACGCGAACGGATGCGCTCACGGCCGTCTGTAGTATTCTCATCATAGTAGACTTGTGTAGTTATTAAGTCGTTTGAGCAGATATCAGCCTGCCCGTATGGGGTGGAGTCGCCATGTGGGAAAACACGAATCACTCGCGACTCAGCTCGAGAGATGCTCGCACATCAAGCCACTAATATCATTGTGGCGAGCAAAAAAGTCGCACTTTCAGCCCTCGGTCGAAAGTGGTATCAAAAACGTAGATAAGAACAATCGATAATAACAAAAGCAATAATTTGCGAGTTTTCATGCATCCAAAATGACTATAATTTTCCGCTTCATGGCCTTTTCATGAACTTTTCTACCCAAATCATTGCTTTTTGTGCTTATCGATGTTCTTATCTACGTTTTTCCTACCCATTTCGACCGAGGGCTGAAAGTGCGACTTTTTTGCTCGCCACAATGGCCACTATGCCATCGACCGTGAACATTCAGACGACTAAACAAATGTGGGCACAGGGCGGTCGATGTGAGCGTACCCATGTAGCGAACACAAATGGCACAATTTCGCACCCACGACTTAACGAAGGAACTTGCATACGTGAGTACTCAACAAACAGGCCAATTCGACACATTTCTTGTAAATCATTTTAGTGTCCATTGTAACTTGGCTTGGTTGTTGAGTACTCACGTATGCAAGTTCCTTCGTTAAGTCGTGGGTGCGAAATTGTGCCATTTTTGTTCGCCATACACCGACCGGTGCGGCGACCACGGCAACCATCCCCATCATGATATGGCTGGTTGCCGGTTACCTACTCCGACGTGGCGTCGTCCACTGCTCACCAATCGTCCGATTCGAGAGCGCGTAGTTGCGGGTCCCGTGTTGGCCTAACGAACGTCTTTTGGGTGAGTGCCGACGTGGGGAACGACGTTTCTGACCTCCGTTCATGATGAACTCCGTGTAGAACAACTGCCTAACGTATTCATCCGAATCCAATGGGTTGACCATTCCTATTTCGGTCAGAAATTCGCGCATTTCGGCAATCGAGTGACGTTCGAGCCGACGGTCTACATCCTCGAACCATCTACCTTCTACGGGCTCAAAGAACTGCAAAGACTCATGAAACGCCGAACGAACCCGACGACCGTGCTGTTCATCGGAAGGTTCCGGAAATGGCAACTCGATTGCCTCAAAGTGACCATTGTGGTATAGAATCATAACATCCTCTCGGTCTGCTCGCAAGTAAGACTGTTTCACATCGACACCGGTCGATGTGATGAATATCACGTTCACGTCCAAGAACTGTGCGATCAAATGGCCGGTTTCAATCGTCAAGCTCGGATAGTAACAGCCATTACTCCCTTGGCACCGAATGAGCGAGTCGACTTGTTCTTCACCCAACAGTCGTCGGTACCACTCGCCGACTCGAACTTTGTCTGCACTCGACAATGTGCGATACGACGGGCTCAAAGATGTCAAAAATGAGTGTATTAGGCACGTGCCACCGCCAGGCGTGGCGTAGACCTTCAGGTCTTCGACGCGAAGCAGCTGGTCGTCTATTACAAAATGGGCGTCCAGCTTTATATTCGTAGGCATAGGTACCATACGGGTCGTCTCCCCCCTCTTCAGTCCTAATCGACGTATTTCGTTCTGCACCCATGGTTCAACGTTCCTCAGGTCTGACGTTTTGGCGGATTGTAACGAGTAACTGTGTGCGGATGTTGAACGGAAAAGCGCAATCTCGCCCGGCGACGACGGCGCATCGGGCGCTGAGAGTGCCCGATGTGGCAGTTCGTTCTCCAACGCGCCACCAAATCCAAGGTCGATTCTACGTGCGGCTCGACGCCAACTCGGGGTCGAACGGTTCATTTATGAGTCCCTTTTTTTTTCGAAGCGCTTTGCTACCGTTGTGGCGAACCAAAGAGTCGCACTTTTCGACCCCTCGGTCGAAAAGTGGCATGAAAACGTAGAATGCCGATAATAAACAAGCGGCTTTCCAAACACGCACCAATTTCATGCTCCCAAACGAAGACTTGGGAAGGCGACACAAACGATGAAATGAGGGTTTGATGCTCCCCAAACGAAGATTTTGGAAGGTTTAGTCTACCGTTTAGACCGAGACGTGAATGTGTGACTTGTTTTTCTCTCCACAATGTACCCCATCCCAAACGAATATTTTGGAAGGTAGGACAAACATTTCAGAGTGCGTTTCCAGGGGAAGCACTTTTCAACGTTGTGTATCCCAAATCTAGTACTCACAAACTGGAAAAGTGCTTCCCGGGAAACGCACTCTGAAATGTTTGTCCTACCTTCCAAAATATTCGTTTTGGGGAGCATACAATGGCATGATGTGCATGTCCAAGTCACAAGAAGATGATAACATGATGATAGCATGGCTATTGTGTCTGTAGAAGAAGAGCATCGCATCAGTCGTGTTAACGGGGCGTGCGTGCGAGTCGTGTTAACGGGGCGTGCGTGCGAGTCGTGTTCAGTGAAGTGAGCAACAAATTGCGCAATTTCAGGCCCCCACTTAAGGAACGCGGTTGAGTATGATGTGAGTACTAATATTTGGGCCAATTTCTACACGAACTCTGGCCCACATGTGAGTACTCACACCATACTCAACTGCTTTCCTTAAGTGGGGCCTGAAATTGCGCAATTTGTTGCTCGCCACTAGGGTCGTGTTAACGGGGCGTGCGTGCGAGTCGTGTTAACGGGGCGTGCGTGCGAGTCGTGTTAACGGGGCGTGCGTGCGAGTCGTGTTAACGAGGCGTGCGTGCGAGTCGTGTTAAGGGTGGTGTACTTTAGTCGACATCTCATTGGAGCACGACGTATCTCGCTAACCCAATCCTGACCGGGAAAGTCTCGCAAGTGTTGTTTCCCACATGGACGACGATGTGTCTCAGCCTCAGCCTACAGTGTCTGTAGAACAGTCCGACTCCGACTCGAACTCATAGCCTGATTTTACCCCTCCCAAACGAAGATTTTGGAAGGATGAATTGTTCTTCCTTCCAAAATCTTCGTTTGGGGAGCATAGATTTGCATGTCGAAATCACAAGATGATGATAGCATGACGATGCGTCTGTCTAAATCACAGCATGATGATAGCGTGACGATTGTGTCTGTCGAACTCAACTTGTCATTGATGACAGCATGATGTGCATGTCGAACTCACAAGATGATGATATCATGATGATAGCATAGCGATGTGTCTGTCTAAATCAAAGCATGATGATAGCATGACGATTGTGTCCGTAGAAGAAGAGCATCGCATCAGTCGTGTTAACGGGGCGTGCGTACGAGTCTTGTTTAAGGGCGTGCGTGCGAGTCTTGTTAAAGGTGGTGCACTTTAGTAGACATCTCATTTTGTGATAGCATAACGATGTGTCTGTTGAACTCAAAAGATGATCGCACATGGGCGCGTCCGGTTGGTATTTAGCATTAGTGCCTTGGGTCTTGTTTATCATTGCTTTGTTTGCAAGTTATCACAGATTGACACCCAGTGACCGAAGAAACGGCCGAACTTCGGCGCAACACTCGCACGCACAAACACCAGCCGAGAGAGAGACAGAGAGAGAATGATATGTGGGCAGAAATTTATGCTCCCCAAACAAAGATTTTGGAAGGAGGAACAAAAGATGAAATGCGGATTTTCGGTCTACTTTTCGATGGTTCGTAGCCCAAATAGAGTACTCACGCCCTTGAAAAGTGCTTCAAAATCCGCATTTCATCTTTTGTTCATCCTTCCAAAATCTTCGTTTGGGTGGGGTAAAATTGAAAGGAGGAGTGTAGCCAAGATTGCGAAGTGGAGGTGAGAGCATCCTGGAATGTACGGTCCAAATCTTGACTATTGTGACTGATATGCTTCGCCGGTCGTTGCTGAGTGAAGATGGCCGACGGGGGCGTGAAGCGCGTGGACGCCATCCACAAGGTGGATGTGGTCGCTAGCAGCCGTGGGACGTGGTGAACGTCGTCCAACGTTCGGTGCGTCGTGCATAAGGGAGACATGCTGCGAGATGACGGCGCTCGTGCGGATCGGCGAGCTGCTGGTGTAACAGTGGTGTTCGCGTCTTGGACGTCGCGAGTTACACTACCCCAAAGATGCGATTGACGACATTCGACACCGAGACGGCGATTGCCGAGAGTCTGCCTTGTGGTGTATCGACGTGGTGTGGGTCGTTATCGATTTTGTGAACCAGCAACTCGACCACAAAGAACTTTTTCTGGTCGAGGTCGGCTTGTTGTTGGGCTTTGTCTCGCTGGGCGTCGGACAGCACCCCTTCGCCCACCAGCGCTTTCAAAAAGCCCGCCCAGACGTCCTCCGACGCATCTCGCAGTCGTTCCGAATCAACCGGGTGGATCAGTCGGAGCATCAGGTCGGCGAGTTTCTGCGAGAAGCGTTGCTCGAACGACAGCCACGCGTGCACCGGACCGTCGAAATCGTCCAGGTGCACCGCTCGCCGGTTTAGCCGCTCGTACGACGCTTTGATGTCATCGACGAGCTCGGGGCGGAACGGCTGTCGATTGTACGGGCATTGGGGCGAAGACCTCACGTGCTTGTGCAGCATCCGGATGTCTTCGCAATAGAGTCGACCCTCGTGCGTGTAAGGGTAAAAGAACTCGGACGGAATGGTGCCGACATCGTCGCCCGTCCACAGGCTGCTATCATTGTCGCATCGTGGGATCGTCGCGCGTTGCTCCTCCGCCTGCGCGTCCCACCACCGCGCCAGGTCGGCGCACAGTTCGCGCTTGGTTTTCGGACGCTGGGTGTCGGGATGGTGCAGCGGAATGCCGTACTCGTCCGCCCAGCCGCGTATCACCTCCAGTGGGACGTTTTGGTCGACCTCACACGGCTCCTGCCAATGCCAACGCCGTCGACCATGCATGACTTGCTTTCGCACTTGCTCCCATCGGTCGATGGGTAGTGTGCCATCCGGATACCGTCGGAGCATCAAGGGGGCCTTTTCAAAAATCCCTTGCATGTCCCGGACCCGTCGCGTGTCCCAATTGAGTGGCTGGTTGAAGGCAGTTGCATAGCGAAACATCCCATTCATGTCGGTAACGTTGCTCGTGTTCCACGGGAGTGGCTGGTTGAAGGCAGTTGCAATGAGAAACATCCCATGCATGTCTGTCACGTTGCTCGTGTTCCACTGGAGGAGTGGCTGGTTGAAGGCAGTTGCACGGTAAAACATCTGTAGCATGTCTTTCACGTTGCTCGTGTTCCACGGGAGTGGCTGGTTGAAGGCAGTTGCACCGCCAAACATCATTCGCATGTCTGTCACGTTGCTCGTGTTCCATGGGAGTGGCTGGTTGAAGGCAGTTGCATCGCAATTTCTGAGTCAGAAGAGTGGTGCAATGGTATTTCTACAGACACACAGACACATCGTCATGCGAACATCATCCTCAGCTGACATCTTGTGAGTTGGACGGACAGATCGTCATGCTATCATCATCTTGTGACTCGAAGTTGAGTTGGACATGCACATCGTATGCCATCATCAGGATATGTCTACTAACACGGCTTGCAAGCATGCCTCTTTAACACGGCTGATGCGATAGTATTTCTACAGACACATCGTCATGCTATCATCATCTTGTGAGTTGGACGGACAGATCGTCATGCTATCATCATCTTGTGAGTTGTGACTCGAAGTTGTGAGTTGGACATGCACATCGTCATGCCATCATCCGGAGATGTCGACTTACACGGCTCGCACGCACGCCTCTTTAACACGGCTCGCACGCACGCTCACGTCTCGCACGTTCTTGAACACGGGTGGTGCGATGGCATTTCTACAGACACATCGACGACTCGTCATGCTATCATCATCTTGTTACTCGAAGTTGTGAGTTGGACATGCACATCGTCATACCATCATCCGGAGATGTCGACTAACACGGCTCGCACGCACGCCTCTTTAACACGGCTCGCACGCACGCTCACGTCTCGCACCGTCGCACGCACGTTCTTGAACACGGGTGGTGCGATGGTATTTCTACAGACACATCGACGACTCGTCATGCTATCATCATCTTGTGAGTTGGACGGACAGATGGTCATGCTATCATCATCTTGTGACTCGAAGTTGTGAGTTGGACATGCACATCGTCATGCCATCATCCGGAGATGTCGACTAACACGGCTCGCACGCACGCCTCTTTAACACGGGTGGTGCGATGGCATTTCTACAGACACATCGACGATTCGTCATGCTATCATCATCTTGTGACTCGAAGTTGTGAGTTGGACATACACATCGTCTATGTGCAAAAATTGCGCTATTTCGCACCCACGACTTAACGAAGGAACGTGCATACGTGAGTACTCAACAATCAGTCAATTGATTTTAGTGTCTATTGGAAAGTAGCCTGATTGTTGAGTACTCACGTATGCACGTTCCTTCGTTAAGTCGTGGGTGCGAAATAGCGCAATTTTTGTTCGCCAATGAATCGCCATAGCACCGGGCGGCCTCTGCCGGCCTATTCGCGGCGGCTGGTGAGCCTGCAAGCGACGTGCTCCTTATGCCATGCATACGGGATGCACGCGTCCAGCAGGCAGCAGCGCAGGCATGCGTCTGGAACGCCGCCTCCGGTGGCACCTGCGTGCGTCACCATCGCAATCGCTGCGATCTGAACGAGGCTGCAGCCCCGGATGGCTTCCGCTTGCAGCTTGCAGCAATGCTCCGGATGTATCCTGCATGTCAGCTGACGCGAGGGCGTCGGGTCGTCCGTGGGCGACCGTGGTAGCACTGGCGAGTCGCACGTCACGCGGCTCTTCCAGTTTGCACCACCGATGTGCAGTATGCACGGAAGGACTGGGCATGGGCATGCGCTGCGACTCATGCGGCTAGCTGCGCGGCAGCTGACGGCCGTCGCAATTGAGCGTTCTTAAGCAGGATTTTGCGCACATTCTAAAATGCCAATACTTTTAACGATATCTATCAACCAAAAATGTCAGCAACGAGCCAGTTCTGAAACAGCCAAAGTCACTCAATAGTCGCGTTGGTGTGTAACCAAACGAGAGTAAGACCTTTATTAATGCAGGGTAATTGTGTGCAAAACTTTCTTGTGCTCCAAAGCCTTTATTTAAACAAAACGTCATATTCCATAGAAAATATAAAATGCACCATAACTTAAATCCTTCACAATCAATTATTTGTATTTCTTTCATGATTGGAAGCAATAACATAATGTTTACACCAAAAATGGCGTTTGGTATTTGCTTATTGTCAACTATGTCTGATATAATTGCCTCCAATATGTTAACTTCCAATTTGACAAAATCTATAGTGGCGTCATATTGGGCTATGTTAGGCAAGTGCAATGTTATAAACTTTACTATTGTAAACAGGTCCCCACCCCCCTCTAAGGTGGAGTGTGCATCTGTCGTATTTATCGGCATGTACATGTACATTTTAAATATCAATACGATTTAAAAAGGATTAGATAAAGAGATGTGTCAATGCTAGTGTACGTCCGGCTGCCAACCATTCCGCACACTAGGTATACAATCCATAAGGCATACACATCGGTCGAACTCGTCGTTGCGTTCGATGTGCCTGTATATGGACTTTTCCACCGTAGAACACCTTTTTCAGTGTAGCAAACTCAAGCGGGAATGACTCTCCATTATACACCCGCTCATATACCGATGGTTGTACCACCTGAATGGTCGTTCCATCCTCCGCAATCGTCTTCTGAACAATGCCCCTGAGTCGCATCACATCTACCATTTCATTCGTCTTCTCACATCGATAATAGTCATGCCATCATCCGGAGATGTCGACTAACACGGCTCGCATGCACGCACGCTCTTTAACACGGCTCGCACGCTCCTTAACACGGGTGGGGCGATGGTATTTCTACAGACACATCGTATCGGTTCCCATCGTGTTAAACGGCGCGCGTTTCAAGGGCTTGAGTACCAAATTTGGGCTATGCACTTTTCAACGTTTTAGCCCAAATCGAGAACTTTCGCCGCACTGAGAACTCGTCAAAAAGACGTTCCGGGCGATTTGGTCGGCCTTCTAGCATCTTCGTTTGGGGAGCATATATAAACTGGTTACAAAAGATGGCATCCATCGAACCGTCTCTTCGCTATGCCATGCCAAAGGTTTTTGTACATCAACCCATCGTCGCTATTCGATGGTTTGATGGCTGGATACTCCATAAGTGTACTTGTAGGTGTACGTGTATACATACGAGTCGTGGTCGGTGCAAGCAGAATGCCCCACGCCGTCCGCGGGCACCGTCGAGCGTCGCTGGCGGACGGATGTGCGCACGGCGGACGCACGCGTCCCAGTCGGACCCGCCGAACGTCGCCTCGACAGCATCGCTGCACGACGTTTCTGGTGCAGTTTGCACTCGTGCACGCTACGATGGACGCTTGGCAAAGTCACGCGGTGCGCGCCACGTGCATGCAGTGCGCGGGCGACGTTGCACGCCGTTCGGAGGTCGCGCGCCTCGACCGTCTGCGGGTGGAAGGGCCCTAGAACACGCTCGTGTGCGGCGAGAAGCGCCGTGTGGATCGACATCGCATCGGTGAACAGGCCGTGTAGCGAGAGGGATGCGGCGAGCTTGGACATCCCGTCAAACACCCTCGTCGTGATGGGGAGATGGTCGGTGGCGTTCATGATCAGTGCCAGGGACGCGTTCAGGTGCGCGATGCACGACGCCATGTTACTCACGTGCAACTCTCCAAACACCCGCCGTATCGCCCTCAGCACGCTACTCGGGGGGTGGTGCGACGCGGTCGTTCGGAGTTGTCGCACCAGAGAGGCCGCGTACTGCAAGCGGACGCTGTGCGTCATCCAGTCGCCCAGGCCATAGACTGACGCCAACGTTCGAATCACCATCGCAAAGCGCAAGTTGGACGCGGCAAACTTGCCAACGAATGACTGCGACATGGCCATATCGACCACGCACTGCGCGTAAAGGATATCCCGAGTTCCCACCAGGCTCCGGATCGGGCGCAATATCGCCCGTGTGACTCGCTCTGCGGCCGCGTACTGCTCGTCCCGCACGAGGTCGCAGGCGAGATGCAACGCGCTCCGGACGGCGGGGTGCTGCTCGGCGAACCAGTGCAGTGGCTGCAACGGATTCGTTGCGTGCTGCACCCACGCAATCGCCAGGAGATTGCGCATTTCGCCGCCAAACGGGCGCCTGCACGTTGGGCAGCTACTCCACACGCCCGAGCCGCGATGCGCGTGCTGAAAGCGCGCGAGCTTGGCGCGGCAATCCGGATGCGCGAGCTCGTTTCCGGAGCGACATCCACACCCGGATGGCATCGGCGGTGGATGCGACTCGTAGCATATGATGCACGCACCGGGTGAGCACATTGTCATTCAGTGCGACATCGGGATTTTAAATCATTTTTAACGACGATTTTGGAAGGAGGAACAAAGGATGAGATGCGGATTTCGAAGGAAGCACTCTTCAATGGTTTGAGTGACAAGGTACTACACCCCCGGGGGTGTAGTACCTTGTCACTTTGTGGCCCAAGTTGCGTCCTCACTCACTACGTGCCGGTCGTGTGAAAGGCAGCCGTCGGCAACTAGTCCCCTTTTTTTCGACAATCTCCATTTTGAACATTTCGACAAAAATGTTAACCACGAATCCAGGTTGACGCTTTTGTCGAAATGTTCAAAGTGGAGATTGTCGAAAAAAAAGGGGACTAGTTGCCGACGGCTGGTGAAAGGGCGATTTTATGCTCCTCAAACGAAGATTTTGGAAGGATGAACAAAACATGAAATGCGGACTTTCGGTCGACTTTTCAATGGTCCGTGGCCAAAATTGAGTACTCACGTCCTTGAAAAGTGCTTCCTTCGAAATCCGCATTACATCTTTTGTTCATCCTTCCAAATCTTCGTTTGGGAGGGGTAGATTTGTTAGTCGAAGCCGCACGAGTAACAAGATGATAGCAGCACGTCGACGTGTCAGACGAACTCGCATGAGAGTCACAAGATGATAGAATGATAACATGCCGATGTGTCTGTCGAACTCACACGAGGATGATAGCATGATGAAGGCATGTCGATGTGTCACTTTGTAACAGTGTCAGTCGAACTCACAAGATGATGATAGCATCATGAAGGCTTGTCGATCTGTGTGTCTAACTCACAAGATGATGATAGCATGATGAAGGCATGTCGGTGTGTCGGTTGAAGTCACCATATGATGACCGCATGATGATGTGTCTGTCTCTCACACAGTGATGCTGTCGTTATGGGTTTGCCGCGTTAAAGGGCGTGCGTGCCAGCCGTGTTAAAGCCCAGAGGCCACTACTTACGCCCTTGAAAAGTGCTTCATTCGAAATCCACATCTCATCTTTTGTTACCCCGTTCCCCAATCGTCGTTTGAGGAGCACAACCTTCCCGTACCAAGCGCTACTCAGACGTAAGGATTCTTTAGGTAACATTACAAGATTACAGCACCCACTCTGAACGATGAACACCGCACACGCGTGAGCACTCCACTGTAAATAACTCCGTTTCTTGCTCCCCGAACAGACGGCTCAGAGTGTTGTTTCGAAACCCTTTTCACGGGTGCAAGTACATGACTTTGTACTACGGAACGTGGAAAAGGGGGTTCGAAACCGCACTCGGAAATCTTTGTACGGACTTCCAAAATCCTCGTTAGGGGGACAACAAGGTATGTTCGACCTTCCCACCTCGTCGTTTTGGTGGATTATCATCTGGCACTCGCTTCACCATCGGGGTCCATTATGCGGTTGAATGTCTTTACAAGCGTGCACATCATTCGAAACTCGTCCATTCCAAATATCCCCCCACCGAAGCATTTTCTGGCACACTTGTAAAAAAACTGGATGAAAATCTCTTCCATATACTCGTCTAGCATCGACGTAGGAACGTAACCAACGCGTTCGAAATCAGCCGCTCGCATGGGCATTGGCGAAACATCTCGTAAAAATGGCAGAATGTGCTGATTGTAACATTCCGCTATTTCTTTTATGGAGATTGGCTCTTTGCCGATAGCACGGCGAAAATTGTGCAGAGCCATCCGTCTGAAGCCGTCCATTTATGTCTTGGTTTCTTTTTTCGCTTTGGTTATATGCTCCTATAATGAGTCCCATTGTCAATGGCGAACAAAAGTCGCACTTTCAGCCCTAGGATAAAAACCTACGTCTAAATGTATTCTCCCCAAACGAAGATTCAGGAAGGTGCGAACAAACTGTCCGGAACGTGTTTTCGACACACTTTTCAACGTTTCTTAGCCCAAATCGAGTACTCACGCCCTTAGAAAGTGCTTCGAAAACACGTTACGGACGGTTTGTTCAGCCTTCCAAAATCTTCGTTTGGGACTCGAAATTTATCATTGTGGCGAGCAAAAAAGTCGCACTTTCAGCCATCGGTCGAAATGGGTAGGAAAACGTAGATAAGAAAATCGATAAGCACAACAAGCAATTATTTGGGCAGAAACGTTCATGAAAAGGCCATGAAACGGACAATGATAGTCACGTGGATGCATGAAAACTCCCAAATTATGGCTTTTGTTCTTATCGATTGTTCTTATCTATGTTTTTCATACCCTTCCAAAATCTTCGTTTGGGAGGGATAAAATGCGCATGAAAACGTAGACAAGATTCTACGAGTCTGCGACACAATCAACTCACGATGGTTTCGTGGGGGAAAGCGACTGGCATACACTCCGGCGCCACTCCAAGTCGCCTTCGTTCCCCCACTCGGGGGATGGTCGTCCGGTGCTGTCGTTGAACCCCTTTGCAAAGTGATGGAGCATCTTGTTGGTGTTGTATTCGGGCGATTGGAGACAATCTTCGACCGACGCAAACGGCCAATGACCATCTTGACCATGACTCGTGCCGTACGCACGTCCCATCGCTCTGGCAAAGGAGGTCGTCCCCGGTGCCGGATTCGCCCCCTTTAGGAAGGCATCGATTGCCAGCACCTTGTGTCGAACACGAGGCTTGATGAAGGCCATCCGGACGTCGTGGATGACCGGAGTGGCGATGTCCAAGCCATGTCCTAGGTAATGTCCTCGGTACCACTCGTTCAAGGTGCACAGGACGTACCTCGCAATCGGACAAGGACCGGTGCTCGTCAGCGGTGCGTATTGTAGTACGCAGTCGAATCGACCACCCTCCGTCGCCGACGCACTGGCGCACTCGCCACAATGGATCACGCCCGAACCAGGATTCGCCAGTTGCAGTTGACAACGACGTTCGTCGATTCGATGCTCGACAAACCCGTTGTATAGATGGTCGAGATAGGAGTCACGTTGCATTTTATTGGTATTGTATCGGTCGTAATATTCGTCGTATTGGAACCCATAGAATGCATCCGCCTCGCGTTGGTACATACCAAACATGTGGCCGTGAATGTACTCTCGCGTCTGGTCCGACGAATGGAACCGCAGGGTCGTCGCATCACTCCATGGTCTCTCGGCCGTCGATGCATCATTCTCGCCAAACATGTAGTCGTATTGATTGTTCCGATTCATCACAATCAGAAACGGCGCCCGGTCGCCCGGGAACTGTAGCCATATTTCGGTCACGTCGTCGACACGCTGCCGAATCTCGTCGACGAGCTGTTCCGTCAGCAGTTTGGGTATGCGCATATGAATTCCACCACCACCACCGCACATGTCGGTCTTCGTACGGTCTTCGGCGTAGATGGGTAGTTGGTCGTCATACAGATAAAGTCTTCGTGATTTACGGTTATGGACCAAGAAGTTCACCAGATGCGCACCCAGCACCGGAGCCTCCCCGCTTCGATAGAGCAGCAGCAGCCGATTGTTATTCGGTGCGAATATGAGACCATTTTCAGAATTTCCAGAGTCTATCGTGAACAATGTGAGCGGCTTGTATTTGTAGTATTTGTAGTTTTCATTTTTGTGCATTTGCGTGCTGTCGTCGAGGAGTTCCTGCAAAAACGCCTCGAGATTGACTCGGGTGGACGTTTGGCCGGGGGCATCGCAGAGTGACAGCATTTCATTGGCGATGAATCGCTCCGTCTCCCCCGACGGCACGACGACCGCGCTGTGCAGCGGGGTGTACTCGACGCGAGCATCCAACCCGACGGCCGATGTCGTTGGGTCATCGCCTAGACCGCCACCCACCCTCGGCGCATTGCGTTGCGGTCTAGCCGTCGCACGGACGCCATCGGTGTGCGAGCCACGTCGACGAGTGTTGGCATGGTTCCGGCCAGGCGAGTCCCCGCCTGGTGACACTAGGCTTGCATTCACGGCGCTTGCCATCGTTCTCCTCCGTAACTTGAAGTCGCGCGTTGGCTTGTCCAATTTTGTGCTCATTTATCTATTCGAAAATAATTGACTCCCCAAACGAAGATTTCGGACGACTGAACAACGCGTTGCGCGTGTGTTTTTGAAGTACTTTTCAATGGTGTGAGTGCTCGTTTTGGGCTAGCTTGCGGATCGGCTATCTTGCACCACGGCTGTCCTCCCTTCAAGGACGCTGATCGAGATCTACTTCGGCTTCTCTTGATGACTTCTGCTGCTCGCGTCCAATGCCGATCGGATGTGGATGGCAGTTGGTCACGTCCGACCTCATTTCTTCGAGATCGACGTGGGTTTCCGGTTTCATCTGTTGACTTTTTGGGCCGCCATCGTAGACGTCCGGTTTTGGTCTCCGGCGTTCATGCGAACTTTCTTACGCACGTGTCAGCCAAAGCGGATTCTACAGCGCTTACGTGCGAAGATTGCGGTGTGAGATTTATCTCACGACTCAAGTATACGATACAAGCTTGGCGACATGTATACGATAATCTATGTATACGACTTTCCCTCGCGCTCGTCGAAGCTGTCCTCAAGAAGCTTGCGCTTGGGAAATAAGGAGTTACTGCACACCACGCAAGTTTCGCACACCACTCTTCGACCGAGGGCTGAAAGTGCGACTTTTTTGTTCGCCACCCTAGTGGCGAGCATTAAATTGCGCAATTTCAGGCCCCCACTTAAGGAACGCGGTTGAGTATGATGTGAGTACTCACATTTGGGCCAAGTTTTCACAAATGCGCATTTATCATGCTAGGTTTGTTGATTTAGTGTAGAAATTGTCCCAAATATGAGTACTCACACCATACTCAACCGCGTTCCTTAAGTGGGGGCCTGAAATTGCGCAATTTAATGCTCGCTTCACGGTTCGCCACAATGGTAGGCTTATCTGGCCCGTGTCCCAAGGAACGGCGCTTAATAAGGCAAGCTTCCATCGGCATATCACGTGCGGCGCCTGCTTTTCCATCTGGCGCTGCCGGGTCGAGCGGGCCGTGCTTTCACATGGCCTTCGCGCTTGGGCCATTGGCAGCGCACAGATGGCCATACCAATGATACCATCCAAAGAGTGCACGTTGCTTCACACCATCTACAACACTATCTTCATCTTGTGACTCTGAAGTTGAGTTCGACATGCACATCACCATTGAAGCAGGGCTGGCATGCACGCTCCTTTAACACGGCTGACATGCACGCTCCTTTAACACGGTGGACCCATCACGACAGCATCACAGTGCGATCGACTGACACATCGACATGCTATGATGCTATCCACATCTTGTGAGTTGGACAGACACATCCGCATGCTATGTTCATCTTGTGACTCTGAAGTTGAGTTCGACATGCACATCACCATTGAAGCAGGGCTGGCATGCACGCTCCTTTAACACGGCTGACATGCGCGCTATGCTAACACGGTGGACCCATCACGACAGCATCACAGTGCGAGTTCGACTGACACATCGACATGCTATCCACATCTTGTGAGTTGGACAGACACATCCGCATGCCATGTTCATCTTGTGACTCTGAAGTTGAGTTCGACATGCACATCACCATTGAAGCAGGGTTGGCATGCACGCTCCTTTAACACGGCTGGCATGAACGAAACTTATCAAGATGATAGCATGGCGATTGTGTCTGTGGAAAAGCATCGCATTAGTCGTGTTAAAGGGCGTGCGAGTCGTGATTACGCCGGCGAGTTAGTCGACATAACAAGAAAATGATAGCATGGCACTCGATGTATCGGTCAAAGTCACAAGTGTAAGATAGCATGACGATTTTGTTCGTAAAAAAGCATCGCATCGGTCTTGTTAAAGTTAATCCTAATCCGTCCAAGACGGACGTACGTCCGCCAAACATTTACAAAAGGAATGTGCGTGGACGGATTGTGAGTTTTAGGAAACGCCCGTTGGACGTATAATGGTTAAAGAGCGTACGTGCGAGTTGTGAATTCACCGTTCGGCGCTCGCAAACGAAGGGGAAGGCCAAACCAGCCTTTCAAGACTGCGCTTTCGAAGCCACGTTTCATTGTTTCAAGGATGTGACTCATCATGTGAGTCCCTGATTTGGGTTGCAACACTTTGAAAAGTGCTTCGAAACCCGTCTGAATCGTTGGTTCGGACGCGTGAGTGAACTATTTGGACTACGCATTCTGAAACGTTTTTTCGACCTTCCGAAATCGCAGTTTACATGAGTTACGCCCTTGAAAAGTGCTTCCCATGGAAACGAATTCTGAGTCAATTTTATCCCGCCCAAACGACGATTTTGGAAGGATTGACAAAAGAGGAAATCCGGATTTCGAAGGAAGCACTTTTCAAGGGCGTGAGTACTAGATTTGGGCTACGAACCATTGAAAGGTATATCGAAAATCTGGATTTCCTCTTTTGTCAATCCTTCCAAAATCTTCGTTTGGGGCAGCCGTCGGCAACTACTAGCATTGTGGCGAACAAAAAAGTCGCACTTTCAGCCCTCGGTCGAAAGTGGTACGCAGGCGACAAGACGCTGCGGCTCGTGCGGCGTACGGGCGCCGCGTTCGCGCTGTACTGGCACCTCTCGCCCTAGTGGCGAGCAACAAATTGCGCAATTTCAGGCCCCCCTTAAGGAACGCTGGTGAGTATGGTGTGAGTACTCACATTTGGGCTAGGTTTTCACACATACACACATATCATGCTAGGTTTGTTTAGTTTAGTGTAGAAATTGGCCCAAATGTGAGTACTCACACCATACTCACCAGCGTTCCTTAAGTGGGGGCCTGAAATTGCGCAATTTGTTGCTCGCTTCACT